>Ga0208821_1000552_pt1 | contig 28262 bp, 18 predicted proteins | sample June2015DPH_20_5_FD_184720 | JGI IMG/M metagenome (GOLD analysis project Ga0208821, IMG submission 184720) | Peatland microbial communities from SPRUCE experiment site at the Marcell Experimental Forest, Minnesota, USA - June2015DPH_20_40... | ecosystem: Environmental > Terrestrial > Soil >... | reverse complement strand
TTTGTCACAAGGCTTCGGCCCGGTCCGGCCCGTCGCCGGCCTAAGCCGCTTGTCAGCTACCAGACTTACCGACGACTATCTGGGTGGGACTTCCACCCACTGGCGATCCGCGCCGTTGGGGCGCACATAACATTCCCGCTTTTAACGGCTAACTATATTTGTTTTCTACAACATTTCCGCTTTTCCCCACCTGTGGAAAGTCAGTCCTTTGTTTTCATAGACATTCACGCCTCGTTCCTTAAATTCTTAAAGTTACTAGTTCTTTCTTTCCCTGTCAGTGGAGACATATTGTCGTAGACTGCGGTACGGGCCAAGAGGCAACTCGAACTCCTCTCAAATGCAGTAGGTGGTCGGCAGTACGCAGTAGGCAGTCGGCGGTGGCCAGAAGTAAGAACGCAACTCGCAATCCATAATTCACAATTCAGAATCGGCCCCTTTCCCTGTCCTCTGTAATCTGCCCCCAGTTCTCCTGCCCCTTGAATCCTCACTCCTGAGTCTCGACTCCTGACTCCTGAATCCTGACTCCTGACTCCTGAATCCTGACTCCTGAATCCTGTTCCTCCCCGTCCTGGGTCAGCCGCCTTTCAATGCAGCAGATTGGAACGGAGCCTCTCGATTTCCGGCCAGCGGGTGGCGCAGATCTGGCCCGGCGGGACTGCCACCGATGGGTCGCAGCATCGGGTCCATGCTCAGGAGCGGGGCGTCACTTAAGAAGTAGATTCTCCCCACCGCGGCGGGACCACGGCCAGTCTCCTGGCTGTTTCACTAAGCCGCGCTTGACGGGATTGTTGTCCATATTCTGCCGCAGGTTCTTGAGTTGGAGAACAGCAGCCGCTTTCAGGCCAAGCCTCCATCGAAAAGAGCGTGCAACAAGCGGAGGAATTCCCTGAAGGGTTGGAGCCCAGGAAAGCCCGTTATTTCCGCAACTCAGGCTCCGGTCTTCGCACCCTGTGCTTGGCTTCGCAAGCCCCGTAGTAGACGAGGACCATCCGGGCCTGCTCCACCATGTCAGCATCCATCATGCGGTCGATCTCCGCCATCCACGCGGAGCGCGTCGCCAGGGAGAAAGCCCGCTCCGGAGGAAGGTCGATCTCGTTGGTAAGATTCGGAAAGAGTTCCTGAAAAACGATCCGGTGGTGCTCGTTGAGGAAAAACTGGGGCTTTGCCGGAAGCATTCGGGCCATCTCCTGGCGATTGACGTCAAGAATCGTGCGGTCACCCCTGAATCGCTTCTCCATGTCGCTCTTGGCGCCTTTTGCGAAGTGGGCGTAATCGTCAAAATGCTCGGCAATCAGGGCATAGCGCTTGAGAATCTCGGTGGGGGTCAACAGGGGCCGAGAGTCGAAAAAAGTTCCCCTCGCCATCAGGAAACGTTTGGCCATATCTTTTACCAGTTCATGAGCCTCGGCGCGGTTGGGCTTCGCTTCGACGATGGTACTGTGATCGCCCGGCATGATATCGACGTCCGTAAATGGACCCAGGACCGGTGGGTAATAGGGCGCAAACAAGCTGCGGCGATCGTGTTGGGAGAGGACGACGTTGCACATGCGGATATTGCGTGTCATAGCGATGCTTTGCCACATATGGTTGTTAATGCACGATCCCCCTGGAACAGGGTCAATGGCAAAGATGTTGACTGGAATTCGTGAAGTGGCGCGGTCCGCGTGCAGCACGTTAGCGATCTTGATGCACGTAATAGCTCCGCGACTCCAGCCGCACATGTTCAGGACCATATCTTTGTAGGCCCCGCCGGCAAGCTGCCGAACATAATTCACGACTGTCTGAACATTGGCGTCAACACCCTTTCCGCCAAGCAGACCGGAAATCTTCCACGCCCCGCCCGCCTGTCCGTGAGGCCCCCCGCCGCCGGGGCCGTCAGTGATCATGTGGGGCGATATCGTCTCCCGATTCAACTGCGCGACGACGTCGTTGGCGTTGCGGTTGTAGCCCGTGCCGCAATTGTAAGCTGTAAATTTCATTTGCATGGATGTTACCCTCCCGGCGCATCATTCGGAGCGGCCTGTTTTCAGCACGTACAGTATATGCCGACATCTCACGAGTCTCCCGCCACTTTCTAAGGGCTGCGTCAAAGTCCCAGAAGTCTAACCTTACAAAGCACCGCCATTTAGGACTGGCAATTCCTTAGGTTCTTGAGGATGAATTGGGCAGTGCGCTCCTCCAGTCGCTGCACAATCTGGGTGGGGTTGGCGCCGTCCGAGGGCCAGAGCAATAGGTGACAGTCCCGCCCTGCGGGATGCTGGTGGCCACGTAATGAAGATGATTGGGGCCGTAAAAATGCCGCAGCCGGGGCATGAAAAGATTGTACCTCAGCCTCAAGCGGCATCAGCATGTCGCAGACATCACAAACCGATGTTTGCGCCACCTGCCTGACTCCTGTTCTTCCCCCACCTACCACATACCACTTACCGTCTATCACCCACCAAGACAGTCAACAGTCAACGGTCAACAGTCGAAGGTTGGCTGCGGATCTTCCCCCACCTACTACCTGCCACCCACTAACTACCTTTCTTTTCAAGAACATTCCCGATTTAAATGCGTAACTACCTTTGTTTTCATAGACATCCCCGCTTCGTTCTGGGCTGCCGAAAGCTGGCCCTTTGTTTTCATAGACATCCCCGCATCGCTCCTTCACTTTTTGAAGTTACTACAGCTTCCTCTTTCACTGACGCGGAGGACACGTTGTCCCTTGCCGTCGTCTGTGCAAAAGTCCTGGCAGCTTCCGCTGCTCCCAAAGGGACCAGCGGGCAAGCAGCAACCACCAAGCGGCGCCAACTAGGAGCAGTGCAATTCATAATTCACAATTCAGCCTTGCCCCTGAATCCTGTTTCTTCCACAACCCCACTTGCTATCCTAGCCTATTACGCTCCGGCTGTCAAGAGACAAAATGCAGCAGTCAGGGTTGAGGAGTCGGGAGCCAGTAGGACGCACGTAGGGCCGGCACCCGCCTCGGCGCCCCATGAATGTCGGGCTCCCACCGATGCGGGAGCCGATCCCGCCCTGCGGGATCGCAGGTCGGCGAGCGTGGTGACGAATTTGAAGGAAAAGCCGCAGAGTTTCTGAAAAACGAGACTCTGCGCTACACCCTCCGAGCGGAAGAGGCGGGCGCGATCTCCGGTGCTCCTCCCCACTTACCGCCTATCACCTGGAATCTGCTCTTTCACTTCCTGAATCCCGAATCCTGAATCCTGCTCGATGCTGGTGGTCACGTAATGAAGATGATTGAGGCCCTAAGAATGCCGCAGCCGAGGCATGCAAAGATTCTGCCTCAGCCTCAAGCGGCATCAGCATGGCGCAGACTCCCCGGGGCCGAAGGTCCGCCGATCTTAATGGTGGGAGGGTCTGCGCCACCCGCGGGAAAATGTGAGCTATCCCTGGTGCCGCACGATGCTAAGTCGCCTGCGCTTGCCGCCCGCCGTTCACGATGAATCGCACTACCGCCTTTGGCGGGTGGCGCAGACATCGTTCTTTGATGTCTGCGACGGTTGAGGTAAAATCCCCTAATGCCTCGGCAGCAACATTTCTACGGGCTCAATCACCTTCATTACATCACCACAAGTACCTATCGCCGTGCCCGGGTATTTGATTCCGACCGATTCAAGCGCAACTTTACCACCGTCCTTGGTGAACTGCGCGTCGAGCTGCAATTTCGAATCGTTGGGTACGTTTTGATCCCGCAGGGCGGGACTGCCATCTCTTGCTCTGGCCGGGCGCACTCGCCAACCCTTCCGAGATCATGCAGAGGCTGGAAGAGCGTACCGCCAAGTTCATCCTCAAGAACTTGCGCCAAAACCTGCAGTTCCCCTGGTGCCGAAGCATGCGAGAGCGACTTAAGCTGCCGGCGACGGTGCATGACCAGGCTCACTTTCGAGTCTGGCAGCGGAAGTTCTACGACATGAATATCTGGACCGAGAAAAAACGCCTGGAAAAGCTAAACTACATGCCCATGAATCCCGTGAAGCGTCGCCTGGTGCAGAAGCCGGGCGACTGGCCGTTTTCGAGTTGGAGGTTCTACTACCTTGGCGACGCGTCCCTACTCGCTATGGATCGCGTGCCGTAAGCCGCTCCTCTAAGATTCTCGTTCCAGTGACCCCGGGGATCGCAGACATCAACAAACGATGTCTGCGCCACCCGACGTACAGATTATGAAGATGATTGAGGCCGCAAAAACGCCGCAGCCGAGGGATGAAAAGATTTTACCTCAGCCTCAAGCGGAATCAGCATGTCGCAGACATCACGAACCGATGTCTGCGCCAGCCCGCCGAAGTGGGTCATGCGATTTTCCTTGCCTAACCAAAAACACCAGCAGAGATGAGGAGTTCTGAACTTGGTGACATTTATCATCCCACAATACACAAATTCTGTGCTAGAATCGCAGTGACCGTTTATGGTCGACTCAAAGAGAGCGTTTGATATTCGCGAACGAAGATGCGCGCTCCTGTCCCCTCAGCAGATCGCAAGAACGCCCTGGCGAAAGACCAACGGTGGCAAGTCGTCGAGCGCATCGCTGCTAGCCCGGGGTTTCAGAAATCTGCGCACCTGCGCGAACTTTTACTCTACATCACCGAACGAACCCTCCATGGGCATGCAAGCCAATTAACAGAGCACGACATAGGTCATGCGGTCTTCGGTAAACCCGCTGACTACAGCCCGCTGGAAGACAGTTCGGTGCGGGTGCATGCCCGGCAGTTGAGACTCCGCCTGCACGAGTATTTTGATTCGATCGGACGCTCCGAACCACTGGTGGTGGAGATCCCCAAGGGAAGCTACGTGCCGGTATTCCGGAGCGTCACTGCCGACACGACGGCGCCCAGCACGCCCCGAAGGGGGATTCGCTCCCTACGTTCCGCCGCCGGCCGTGTCATCCCCTGGATCCTCTGCGCGATTCTTGCCACGGCGTGCGCCTATTTGGGGAGAAAGGTCGTCGTTTCCCGGAACACCGTCGCTTCACAAGCTCCTGCTTACCCTCCCTGGCCGCTCTCCGAGGTTTTCGATCCCGAGCATCGCACGCACTTCGTCGTGGCGGATGTGAACTACGGCATGATGCGCATTATTGCTCATAAGCCGGGCTCGCTGGAGGATTACCTTAAGCCGGATTTCCCGCGAAGCTTCATGCCAGCCCTTGCTGCCAAGCAAGAGGCCCCGATCATGAATTACATATCCGATTCCGGACTTACCTCTTATGCAGATGTGTCTGTGCTTATTTCCCTCACCAATCTCGCCGGCGATTATCGGGACAGGGTATCCGTTCATTTCGCCCGCGACATCAGGTTGAGGGATCTGGAGGAGGGGAATTACATATTCCTGGGAAGTCCAGGTTCCAATCCTTGGGTACAGTTGTTTCAGAGCCGGCTCAACTTCCAGGAGGCCGAAGGGCTGGTGGGAGCCGGGCCCAAGGAATTCGTGAACAAGGACCCGCACCCCGGCGAGCAGAAGGCTTATGTTGGCCTTCGATTTACGGGCACGGCGGGGGAAGATTACGCCGATATCGCTCTGGTGCCGAACCCTGCATACGGGACCACCATCCTGATCCTGCAAGGGCTGCAACAGGAAGGGACAGAAGCCGCTGGGCGCTTCTTGGCCGACCCCAACCAGCGCCGCGCACTCCGCGAGGCCCTGGGCATCTCCTCAGAGCCGAAGAGCAAGGTCTGGTTTGAGGCCCTCATTCGCACCAAGGCTATTGCTGGGACGCCAAACTCCGAGGCTATCGTGGCCGCGCGGCTGATCCGCTAAGATCGGCTATCACTCACTCTGCCCTTTTCGCGGCCACTCCCGGTTCACCAAATTCGCCGTATAATCCACTTGGGCCGGGGTCGCGCGAAACAAGTTCCGGCTCCGCCTTGCGCCCCAAGGGGGCGTGCTGAATGCCGAAAACAGTTCGCCTTTTCATTACTCTGCCGTTGAGATGCTGCCTGCCTCTGCTGCTTGTTCTTTGGGCCGAGGGCCGACTGCCCGGGCAGGCTGAAGTCGATCCCCTCCTGGAGCATGCCCGTAACTACGAAGGGCAGCAGAACTTCGCCGCCGCCGAGGAACAGTACAAACGGGGGCTGGAAATCTCTCCCGACAATCCCGAAATCCTCAAACGACTGGGAATCCTCTATCAAACAGAACTGAAGTTTCAAGATTCCATCGGGGCGTTTGAGAAGGTCCTTGCATCGCAGCCGCAGTACCCGGAAACGAATTTCTTTATGGGCGTCTCTTACTTCGCATTAAACAACTTCGAGAGCGCCATCAGCGGCTTCAACAAGGAACTTGCTACTCCTCATCCACATCCGAAGTGCCGCTACTACCTGGCGCTGGCCCTGGAATCGGAAGGCCGCATAGATGAGGCCATCACGCAACTCGACAAGTTGGTGGGGGAAAACCGCAAACAGGCTGATGCGCTCTACGAACTGGCACGGATTCACAAGAACGCTTCGCTTCGTGCTATCCAAATGCTCCACGACCTGGATCCGGATTCCTTTCAACTGCACGCCCTGATGGGAGAGGTTTACGCCGACGAGGAGCATTATCCCGAAGCCATACGAGAATACCGGGCCGCGCTCGGGAAGCGACCTGAGGGAACAGGGATTCATTACGCCATCGGAATCGCCTACTGGATTCAGAATCAACTGACCGAAGCCGAAAATGAATTCCGGCTCGCTCTGAAGGAAGACTCCGGCAGTGTGACGACGAATCTTTACCTGGGTGACATTTCTGTGAAGCAGGGCAGATTCGACGAGGCTCTTGCTTATCTTCAGAAGGCAGAGGCGGGGCAGCCGCGCATGGAGCAGGTCCATTTGCTGCTGGGGAAGTGCTATCACGGCTTGAAGCAACCCGACAAAGCAAAAGAAGAGCTGCTGAAGGCCGTGGAGGAAGATCCCACGGACGACCAACCTCATTACCTTCTGGCTCAGTTGTACCGTGAGGCGAACGACGCTGATTCAAGCAGCCGCGAGATGGCAGTCTTTGAGAAGCTCTCGAACTCCGCAAAGTCGAAGAAACTCGAGGAGGCTCAACGGGTGATCAGGGCCCCGCAGGAAGAACATCACTGAACGGTGGGCGGCGATTCCCAGGCGGGAAAGAAGAAGTCCGCAGATTCATCCCCCAGCGTCTTGGGGACTTCCCCCGGTTCAATCTTCCGCAAATACTGCGCGGCTTGGTCAGGCTGCTTGCGGATCGCGTAGGCCTGTGCCAAAAGCCGCCCCGCGGGCTGATTATCGGGATCGAGCCTCAGGGCCTCTTTCAAATCTACAATTGCCTGATCGACCTGCCTGGCGCGCAACTCCGCCTTTCCCAACCACTGGTGTGCCTCCGCACTTCGCGGATTCAGCCGGACCGCTTCCCGGAACTGTTGCACCGCTTCCTCCGGCTTGGCGGCCCGGCCAAGCATAATGCCGCGAAAGTAAACCAGGAGGAAGCTCGGGCCCAGCCGCTTTTGAGCCTCCTCCAGCACTTCTGAAGCATCCTCCGGCCGCCCCTCTCGCATGAAGACCTGTGCCAGTCCGAGGGCGCTGGTAGGTTCAGGATCTCCCTTGGCAATCAAATCGCGGAACACATCCTCGGCTTCCTTGTAACGCGCGGACTTCAGGTAAGCCGCGCCCAAGCGCAGTCGCAGCGCGTAGGAACGCGGCAGGTGATCGAGAGCCTGCTGCGCGGCAGCCACGGCGTCAACATAAAGTTGCTTTTCCATCAACTCCCGGGTCAGGTCGAGCCAGCGGTCTTCCTCCTGGGGCGCGATTTTGGCCGCCTTCCGGAAGGCCCTGATGGCTTCTTCGTGGCGCTGCATTTCAGCCTCGGCGATGGCGATGACAGTCCAGGCTGCCCCTGAACGTTTTGACTCGGGGATGGAGCGAGCCGTCCTCTCCGCCTCCGCCGGCTGGCTCGCTTCCAGGTAGGCGAGCGCGAGGTCGAACTGCGCCCAGTCCGCGTTCGGGTACTGTGTCTCCAGACGCTGGAAAACCGCAATGCCCTCTTCCGGTTGCTGGCAGGCAATGCGCAGCGCGCCGAGTCGGACCGACTGCGTGTGGGTGAGATTAAAGTGCTGCACACGCGCGAGCACGCCGCGGGCGTCGGCCGTCAGGTGCAAACTCGCATAACCCGCGGCAGCCTGAAGGTAGAACTGCGCATCCTGGGGCCACACACTTTTCGATTTATCCAGGTGGCCCACGGCCTCCGGGTAATTCTTCAAATCCAGTTCCACGCGGCCAAGGTAATAGTGCGCGTAGGGATCATCCGGCGATAGATCGAGCGCCTTCTGCAGCGCCTCGCGCGCCAGGTCGGGATGCCGTTCGGTCCACTCCAGGTGGCCGAGGTTGCGGTAAGCATCAACCATTTGCGGATTCAAGCGAATGGCCTCGCGATACTCCCTTGCGGCCTCGTCGCCGCGGCCCAGTTGGGCCAGGGCGATGCCGCGGAAGTTGCGGATAGCCGCGTCGCGCGGATTCTCCTGCTCGGCTGCGGTGAGAGCCTCAAGCGCCTCCGGGGCGCGGTTCTGTTGCAGCGCGAGCAAGCCCTGCTGGTACAGAGACAGGGTCTGCGCGGCCCCTGACACCCTGGAAAGAGCAGCGAAGATAAGAATGATGGCTGGAGGTTTCATCAAGGCTGTTTCAGCGCCGCCTCCGCCGCGGCAATGCGCTGAACACGTTCTTCGTTGTTGCGGTGAGTTACCACTCTGAGTTGATTGGACAATGCGAACTCCCGCTGCGCCTCCGCAGACTTCCCCATCGCCAGGTAAACTCGCGCCAACTGATAGTGAATTGTCCCATCTTTATCGCTGGGGGCGGCAATTTTCAGTTCCTTCTCAGCCTCGGCGTAGCGATTCAGCCGGGTATAGGCGATTCCCATAAACTGGTGAACGTCAGGGTACTTCGGATCCAAATCGTAGACCCTCTTCAAGTATGCGAGCGCCTTGTCCGCTTGTCGCTCTTGCAAATAGGTGCTTCCCAGGTCGAACAGCGCTCCGGTGTGACGAGGATTCATGGCGAGTTCCGCCTGGAACTGTTCTCGCGCTTCCGGCGTTTTGTAGGTTTTCCATTCCAGATGGCCGATCTGGTAATGAAGATTGGGCAGCGTGGGCCGCTTTACGAGGGCTTTCTCGTACTCTTCAACTGCTTTGGAGTCCTCTTCCCGCGCTTCGTCCATGTCCCCGAGGACCTGGTGCGCCCGATACGAATCCGGGTCGACTTCGAATAGCCGCAAGTAGGCCGCAAGCGCCAAACGCTTGTAGCACCGGGCTTTCCAGTACTGCGCTTGGGGGGAGTCCACCTGCGCAGGGGCCAGGCCGTCCAGCGCGGCCAAGGCGGGCTCCGGCAGACCCGTCTCGTAAAGGGCTCGCGCTATTTCCAGGCGCAGGTCTGCGGCCAGCGGCTGTTTGAGCATCTGAGCCGAACAGGCGGCAACCAGTTGGAGGAGGTCCGTTGCAAGCCAGGTACGGATTTGCCGCAGGGCGCAAGGCGAAACAGATTTGACCGAATCCGAATCCCCAGCACCGGTGGCGCTCGCTACCGCCCGCGTGGCGTCCTCCTGCGTGGAGATGAACGCCAAGGCCAGCCGGCTTGCGGGGCCGGCCTGGGATTCAATTTGGGAGCGTAGCCCAGTTAATTGGGCACGCAAATTCTCCGTAAGCTTCTCCTGGGAAGTGTCACCGAATCCCAACTCTCGCACACCGAGGATCGCTTCCGAGCGCGCCGGGTCCAACGCAACCGCCTGGGACCAGTCTGCTAACGCCGCCGGGACATCGCCCCTCAGGAGCTTAACCTCACCCAGCCGCACCAGGGCTCTCAGGCTGTGAGGCGCGAGGCGCAACTCGGCAGCGATCTCATCCTCGGCGCGTTTCAGATTGCCGGCATGCAGCAACACTTCGGCCATCTCGATGTGCAGGCCGGCGCGGGCGGGCGATGCCTTGAGGGCGTCCTCGAGGTGCAACATGGCGACGGACGGATAACCGCTCGCAGCGTAATTCTCCGCGAGCAGTTGCGCAAGAAAGCTCGATTCCGAATCCTTCTGCTGCATCCGGTCCACAGCGTCCTTGCCGAGTTGCTGGTAGGCTTGGCCAAGCAGATACAACAGATCGATGCTATGAGGGTTCGCACCGAGGCCTGCCTGCAAGGTATCCACCTGCCTGGAAGTGCGGCCGGTCACCTGGTACGCTGATGCCAGCCACGTCCAGGCGTCGGGGAGATCCGGCCGGGCACGAACGGCAGCCTCCAGGTGTGGTGTGGCCCTCTTCGCATCTCCCAGCTTGCAGTAGTCTACCCCTAGAAGGAACTGCGCGCCCGCCAAGCCAGGCTTTAAGCGGACAGCTTTTTCAAACATGGCGAGCGCATCCTGGCGGCGACTCTGGAGCTCATAGACGAGCCCCAGATTCATGTATGCTTCCGCAAACCCGGGAGAAAGACTTATAACCTTGCGATATTCCTGCTCGGCAGTTGCGTAGTCCTTTTGCTGCTGGGCCCGCTGTGCCGCAGCCCAGGAGGCCTCGACAACGGGAGACAAGGATGAATCCGGATTCGATTCCTGCCCCCCGATGGGCATGGTTAGAATGAGAAGCAAAAAGGAGATGGCAAAAGGAACCGACATCCGTCTATAAGGTATTCCAGAATAGAAACCAAGCATGCAGGAATAATAAGCAGAAACGGTTGAGTCCGCAAATCTCATGGTGAATAGCCGGCTGGGTTTTTGGAGGGAGTGTGCCTCCAGCTCATTCAGATAGACCGGGAGGGGAATAATCCGGGTCCATTTCGGGCTTGCGCAGTCCCGCCAGCTCGAGCGCCAGCAGCACGAATGAATTCCATGCGAAGACGCGGTGATAACCGAAGAAGGGGTGTGCCGGGTCGGTGGCAAGATACTCCTGGCTGGTGGGAAAGTCAGGTGCGATGTTGAGCTCCGCCCACAGGCGGTTGGCGATGGCCTTGTCGGCTTTGCTCCAACCGTGAAGCTTACCGGCGACGTAACCGCAAATCTCAATTCGCATCCAACTGCCGCCGTTGTAGTAGATGCCGTCCATGCTGTGATTCGCATAGTTGGCCGCAAAGGAGTCGCTGATCATCGGGTGCCACGTGTCCGAGGCGTAACGCCACCCCTTCCTGTCCTCCGTGATACCAATGAGGACCGCCCGTGCCGTGCCGCCGGTTTCGGGATAGGGGGCATCCTCTCGTGGGAGGAACACCGGCATGCGGTCAAGATGGTTACACATCATCTCACCCGTAAGGATCTTCCGGTGGAACAGCCAGAGCGAGAGAAACTCAGGGAAGATTTCATCAAAGCCGATGGCGTCCGTGACCTTGCGCGCCGGGCGGATGATCTTCCGCGCTGGATCGTAGTAGCTGCGGTAGGCTTCCTCCGCTTTTGCGATGTAATCTTCGGAGATGTTTTCACTGATTCCGGGGATGTTGAGTTCTTTGATCACGCGCAGCGTCACCGCCCACATGCCCTGGCTGGTGCAGATGTCAGTAGTGCCCTCGGGAAAATCGATCACGTCGTTCTCGCCGATAACAAACTGCGCCCAGCAGATGCCGTCGCGGTCGGGGTCATAGGTCCGAAGGCAATAATCCGCTGCCTTCCGCACCTTATCCATCGGCAGCTTGGTACTGAACCGGCGGCGATTCAGGAGCGCCCACATCAGCCATAACGGCGTCGAGTCGTTCGATTTGCGCTCCAGGTTGGCCATGTTGGGTTCTACCAGCGTGTTGATGGCCCCGTTAGTTCCCTGGTTATCGGCCCAGAGATTGAAGACACGCTCGTTTAGGTCGCGGTTGTGGACACCGTTCAGCGCGAAAAAGCTGTCGCGGAAGTACATCTCGCCGGCCGCGGAGTACCAGATGCTGGGCGCCAGCATTGGTCCGGGTGTTTCCGGCCCGGCCATCCAGGAGAGCATCATCAGGTCAGCGTACAGAACCTTTTCAGTTTGGCCCCCGCGAAAACCAAGCGCATCAGCCAGGTGAAGTTGGCTGGCCAGGCGATAACCACGCACCGTTTCTGGTGTCTTGCCGGCCACAAAGATGAAAACCGTTTTCTGCTCGGGGCGGTCCATCTCCAAACGATGGTAGGGCTCGCAGCGTGTCGAAAGGCGACGCACTTCCAGCCCCCGCATTTCGATTATCCCTACGCCGCCCGGCGCCTTCAGACTTGTGGCTTGCTCCGATTCCGCGAGCGAAATAAACAGGGCCCCGCTGCGTCCCCGCCTGGCGTAGAAAAACACTGAAGTTCGAAATTCTGACCAGCTCCCCGGCGATTCCGGCACGCGGTCGTTATACAGCGTGATGTCCTCGAGTTCTTGCAGCCGGTCATCTACATCCCAGACCTCGACCGCGAACGCCTGCGGCGAACGGTACTGCAAGCGCAGCGAGTACACTTCACCGTCTCTGGCGGGGAAAGGTATCACGACGCCGTCCTCGGAACTCCGCACCGAGACGACTATAGCGCCCTCCCGTTCTTTTAGGGTTACTTCGCCGCGCTTAGACCAGGAGGAGATCGGCGCCAGCTCCACATTCTCACCAGGAACGCCACCCGCAGCCCGCACCAGCGCTTCGCCGAAGGTCTGCTGCACAAAGAATTGGCTGGCGGCCCGCTCCTCGGGACGACAAACAGAATAGAGGTGGGCGTCAGGGATTCTGCGCGGCGCAGGTTTAACCGGCTTGCCATCGCGGCGAATCAGCCGGCTCCATTGGTTGCGGAAGCCGGCATCGGTAAGCAGGCCAACCGTCAGGTCGTCTTGCGTGCGAAAGCCGGCGGCCGGAAAATACTCGTGCAGTGCCCCGCCCGCACAGTCAGTTTGATTGAAACTCCAGAATTTCGCCGGCGGCTCGGTGGGCTCCAGACGGTTGCTCACCTGGTAGAAAAGCACGTACATGTCGGATTGGTGCAACCGTACCTGCTTTCGGACGACCTGGGGCGTGACCACTGCATAGTCCACCTCAACGAGAACAGAGGTATTCAGGTTTTTAAGTTTGCATTCTCCTTTCAGCGCCACATGCGTCGCATCGCGGGTCCACGACGTCGCCTTCCAGTTTTCAACTCGGTCTTCCACGCTGCGTTCGCCGTTCTGGAAAACGGCTGAGAATTCTCCTCCCCCATTGTGCTGTGCAATGGGCCGGCCGCCGGATTGGATGACTACTCCAAAGCCCTGCCGGGAATCGCCCCTGACCTGTAGCGATAGCCCACCCGCACCAGAAGCGCTTGGGGAGGCGTTGACCCTTCGTGGATTCATTTTCCACGCCGCATTCGCGGCAAGACTGCCCGCTAGGGATTCTTCGATAAACTGACGCCGGGTGATTCTTCGGGAAGTCGTCATGCGCGCCCTGCAAACAGGAGTGTAGAAGGCAGAAGTGTAACCGAAGGAACTATCCAAATCGAGACCCAGGCTTGAAGCAACCGTTCACATGCTTACGAAGCTAACGAGAATCGGCCGCGGCGGCTCCAATATACTTGTCTGCGCCACCATAGTAAAAGAGCCAGCGGTTCCCGCGACGGACGAGTCCTTCCACAAAGACCACGTTGGGAACTTGCCCAATCTTCTCCCAGGTGTCGACGGGATGAAAGATCGGCTCTTCGGCGCGAGCCAGCACCTTCGTAGGATCGGTCCTATCGAACAGAACCCAGCCCGTGGAATACACCAGATTGTCGTCAGCTCCGTTGTAAAGCAGGAAAATGCCCTCGGGAGTAACGAGGGGAGGTGGCCCTGGTTCCGTCACTTTGGAATCAAAATACTTCGGACGCCTGGAGATCACTGGGTGGCCGAGCGCATCGGCCCAATGCAAGAGGTCTTCCGAATAAGCCACACCCATCTGTCCGGTAGTGTCGTTGGCATCGCCAAAGTAATACATCCAATACTTCCCGTTAATTTTCTCCGGGAGGATTGCCCCGGACTTGGTCCAGCCAGCGTTCCACTTACCTCGGTAAGCTGGCAGGATGACCCCCTGCCGGACCCAATGGATCAGGTCAGTGGACGTGGCCAGGCACAATTGTGCGTCTCTCTTGCCTGGCCCCACACCGTCAACGTCGTTATAGCCCGTATAAGTCATGTAGTACGTTCCGTTGATCTCGGCGACGCGGGGATCCTCTGTCCCGCCGCCTTTCTCATAGGGTGCTTCGGGGCCGAAGATGGGGTTGGGCGAGCGCTGGAAGTGAACCCCGTCCTCGCTCACAGCATATCCGAGCCTCGAAGTTCCCTTCTTATCCTGAGCCCGGTAGAGCATCACAATCTTTCCGTTCTTCTCCACAACGGCGGGATTGAAGGTCCCGGCGGATTCAAAGCCCGTGCCCTGCGGAGATATGACCGGTTCAGGCGAAAGCCGGTTCCAGGAGCCGAAGGGTGGGCTGAACTGAGCGGCAGCGAATAGACCAACAGCGAAGAGGAGTGTGGCGCTGGTCCGGAAAAAATAGCGAATCTCACGTCCGGTCATCGATTGCGATCTCCTTCCATGCGGGCTTGCCAGCGTACCGAGGGACGCGGCCCGAGGTTGCGCCTCATACGCAATTTCCGTCATTCGTAGAGGATAACCCCATTGTCTGTCATGCTGAGCGAAGCGAAGAATCCCGGCATTTTTTCGCACTGGTTGAGCTTTCAAATGCGGGGATTCTTCGCTTCGCTCAGAATGACAGTTGGTGGCCTTTTCCTCTACGAATGACGAACAATCCGTATCAGTACTGCGCTTTGATTCGAACATGCTTTCCCCCCGCAACCCGAATCGCTCCACTTGCCGTTTCGTCCCCAACCGTAAGCTTCACGGGAGCTCCTTGAGCGACGGGAATAGAAACCTCCGCGGTCCGGGCGGAATGCGTGGGGTTGAAGAGGATGAAATTCAGCTCCCGGGGCGGAAATTGGTTGGAGTCAAAAGCATCCAGCAGGTCCAGGTTCACGAGCATCAGTTCGCGGTCACTTGTCGTGCCCAGAGCTTCGAACATCAGGTACAACCACAGGACTTCTCCGCTGCCGTAAATTTCCTTTCCGACCACTCCTGTCTGGCCACCCAACTCGAGCGTGCCCAGGTTTTCATAGGGGATGAGCGGCAGCAGCGATTGCTTCGCCGAAGTGTCATGGCAAGCGTCAAAGTAATAGAAATTGTTGCGCCGTTGCTGGTCCATGAAGGGGAGCAATCCGTCGACCATCACACCGCGCTTCAAGACGCCCGTCCAGGGCAGGATGGCTTCAACATTTTCCTTGAAGGCCGGATAGAGGATAGACGCGGCGGCCTGAAACATGCCGCGAATGTCGTGCGTCTTCTGGCTGGGGTCGCTCGACCAGTAGAGCATCCGCAACTGCTCGTAGAGGAGGTAGCGCGCGGCATCCTGCATTCCCAGCTCAGCCGCCGCCAGAGCTCCAAAGGCCAGTTCCTGCGGCTCATGGAAGAGGCTTGCGGCTCGGACCGTGGTCAGCACGTCAACCGCGCGGCGCGCTTCGTCCAGGTATTTCTCGTCCCCCGTCAGATGGTGCGCGATCACACCGCCCCACGCGTAGAGCCCGCCCACGGCGTAATTCGTGCCCGCGCCCTTCTGATCCAGGTTGCCGGTACGGTAGTAGATTGGAAAGAGGTAGTCGTAACGGTGCGCCATGCGAATGGCCGTTTGGTAAGCATGCAGGAAGTTGTCGGTCAGGGTTTTCAATCGCGAGAGTGCGCCGATCACCGGATACTTGATCAGGCTGTTTTCGAATGGGTACCAGGAATCCGCCGTTTCGTTTTCACCGCGGATGAAGTCGTTGCTGATGCTCCGCGTGTCCTGGTGGTAAAAGAGCGGCATGCTTTCGAGCAATTCATTCACGACTTGCTGGTGCGCTGGGTCAGGATGAAGCTTCAGATAGAGCAACGAAGGCCACAAGACATCGGCCATCGTCATCAGCTCGAAATTCTTTCCCGTCTCGTGCCAGAGCTCGGAGGTCGCCTTCACATAGGCGCGCAGCCCGCGGTGGCCATTGACGCTGATCAGCGCCACATCTTTCTGCTGGATGTCGCGGACGGTTCCCGCCGCAAATTCCTTCCAACTGGTGGCGCATTTCGGCCACTCGAGTCTTTCCTCGAAAAGTGGCAGCAGCGCTTCCATCCAGCGGCTCACGGCCTGCCGTTCGGTGATCAGGTCTTTGAAGCTACGCTGCAGAAGAAAGTAGGTGAAACCCACCTCACCCGCCGGCAGCAGGTCTCCGGTGGCCTGGTGGGCGATCAATCCAATCCCCAGCCGTTGATTGCCGCCTCGCTCTAGCACCGTGACCGTCGCGCAGCGGTAGCCGAGAAAGCGCGGAATGTTGTCGAGCGACATCCAACCCATCGCGCTCATGTCGAAGTACATCATGGTTTCGATGCCAGCGTTGGCATCCTGCAAATAAACCGCCGGCAGGTCGTTGCCTGCGGCGCCAAGGGAGTTGCGCGTGGGCTGGTCCAGCAGAATCCTGCGCCAGCTTGCCGACTGGCCTTCCATCATCGTAGAGGTTGAACTGAGCCAGAGGATGATTTGTGGCTCCAGTACCTCGCCTTGCTGTAGTTTCATGTCGCGCGGCAGCCGGAGCGTATTTGCGAACCGGAACCATGCTGTGTTCGCAAGGCTGGTGATAGCGGTGTTCCAAGTGTACTCGAGGGGCGAGCCGTCTTTCGCCGTGGCACGCCCGCTTCCTGTAAGCTCAATGACAGAGTCCGCGCCGGATTTCGCGACTTGTCCGGAACCGAGAGTCAACTGAAAGCCGGACCCCGACACGAGCTGGTTACCCGGAATCGAAGCGTCTACCCAGCCGCTCTTATCCTCACGAACAAAACTCTGGTACGTCACTGTGCCCTGACGGCTGGTCACCACGATCCGTTGCTGGCCGTTCGTGATTTCCCACGAGTCAGCGCTCGCTTGCGGCGGTTGACTCTCCGCGGCAAAGGGCCCAAAGAGAACTGCGGAGGGGAGCCATACAAGGGGTGCAGACAGCGCCCCGGCAGTCTTGAAAAAAGTACGTCTTTTCATGTCGAAAATCCCGCCATCGCATGCCAGCCTGAGGGGGGATCCATGTGGCTAGCGCCAGCGCAAAATGTAACGACCCCATGGATCCCCGTCAAACAAGCGAGAGCCACCGTGGCCTGGCATGAGAGGAAGTCGCACAATCCGGGGACACGGTGGATGCCACGGTTCAGTATTCTATCTTCAGGCCGAGCTGGATATTTCGCGGCCCACTGGCGCTTGTGACGGCGCCGAAACCACAGGAGAACGATCCACTACATCCCGGGGACCCAGCGGCCTGGAACGGTGTGGTGATCGGCGTGGCCCACCCTTCTCCGCCCGCGGCCTGGTAGATATGGCGGTTAAAAAGATTGAAGAACTCCGCTCGGAACTTGATCCTGGCTTTCTCACCTAGCAAGCGGGTGCTCTTCTCCAACACGAAACTCTCGTTTTGGCCACCCCAGCCGCGCGCGTGATCCAATCCCCGGGGCTCGTTGGCAAGAACGTAAGGCGACGGCTCGTAAAACGCCGCAGCATTGAAGAACGAGGTGGTAGCCGGCTGGAAACTGCCGCTCTTGTTGGTTTGCTGCGCGCCGGGGACCACGTTAACAAGGCCGCCAAATCCCCCCGTATTGCATCCGCCAAACAGGATGCCGGCTGCCGTCCCGCTGCAAGGGCCATACACCTCGCTCGGGATGCCGGAGCTATAGTTAAGGATGCCCGCGATGTTCCACCCTCCTACTACGCGATCCAGCGGGCCCGTGTGGTTCAGGAACCGCTTCCCATGGCCCATGGGCAACTCGTAGAAGAAGCTCGCCACCAAGCTCTGCGGCGTATCGAGCTCGCTCACTGCCTTCTCTGCCCGCCGGTTGTAGGAGTTCTGACCTACATAATTGCCCGTCCCGATGAAGCCTGAGACGCCGGGTCCCATGGAATCCGCGTCGGTGATGTTCTTTGAAATGGTGTAGGCGACGAGATAGCTCAGACCCGAGGCGAAGCGTTGAGTCGCGCGGGCCTGCATGGAGTGATAAGTGGAGTTACCCGTCTTATCGTAACCAAAAGAGTTGTCATCCGTCACGAAGTTGCCGTATTGCGGGAAGGGGCGCAGGGCTTGGGCGATGGTGGCGGCGCTACCCCACAGGGTGGAAAAGCCCGACCAGGGGTCCTTCACCCCAGCCGCAATGGAGTTTGGACAGGAGCCGTTACTAAGGCAGCTCACATTCATACCCAGCTCGGAACCCAAAGACAAGTATTGCGGGTTCACCTGGTTGGGAATGATGTTGAGGGCCGGCAGGTGAGTACCTTTGGAGCCCACATAGGCGACGTCCACCATGAGGTTGGTCTTGACTTGGCGCTGGACGTCGAGGTTCCAAGACTGGATGTCGCCGGGACGCCCAGTGTTGGCGGGCGCATAAACCACGTTGCCGTCCCCGTTCTGCCCACTCGGCGTCAGGGAGCCGGTGGGAGGAATGATGTGCGGCATCCCCTGATCGACCTGGAAGGGAGTGGTGACGGTCTCATTATTGAAGAATCCGAGACCGTCCTGATCGGCGAAAGAGGGCTCCTTCAGGGGCTCGTAGAAGATGCCGTATCCGCCTCGCAAAACAGTCTTACCGTCAATGGCATAGGCAAAGCCCACGCGCGGGCCAAAGGCCTTGGTGAAGATGTTCTGGGGACGGGTCTGTCCATTCCGCCCTGTTCCGGTGCCATAGTAGGTGTAACCCCCAGGGATGTTGCCAGCGCCCGGGTCCGGCAGAGTGGGATCGACCACGGAAAAGCGATCGAAGGCCTCGCTGGCCGGAACGTCAACGTCATAGCGCAGGCCGTAATTGACGGTCAACTTCGAGGTGGCCTTGTAGGAATCCTGCGCGTAGCCGGCCATGTCCTTGTAGCGAACGCCGCTGAACGAGCCGTAGAAAAGGACCCCTTGGAACGCGTTGCCGAACAGCGCGCTGGCGATGGCGTTCCCGCCGACGCCCACGCTGCTGCCGGTAGAGCTGGTCTGAGTAGGGTCGAAGTAGAATGCGCCGGCCGAATTGGTGAGGCGGCGCACGTTGAATTGCATGTCCCGCAGCTCGCCACCGAACTTCAGGCTGTGCTTGCCGTGCATCCAACTCACCGAGTCGGCGAACTCAATGACGTTATCGGCAAACTCGGAATCGCCGCAGTTGCTCATGACCTGATAGTACGGTGTGTTGTCGAAATCGAAACACGGGAAAGTGGTGTTCTGAACCCCCGTTAATCCTAGCTTGGCAGGGTATCCATCTCCCAGACCGTTCGAGATCTCGCCACGATAGCGCCGGCTGACTCCCGCCAGAAAATGGTTGAGCACAGAAGGCGTAAGGGTATAGTCGTGGCTGAGTCGCACATAGCGGGTGTTCTGAGGAGTCGCCCCGCCGAACATGGGGCCGATAGATTCGACCGACTCATTGTTAGTGTTGTCATAGTCTAAACCGAACGAAAGCCGCTGCTTGCTGGAAATGTTCTGGTCAATCTTGATGTCGAACATGTTCGCCGGGACTCTTGTAGTGCTGGTCTGATAAACGTTGCTTGTGAGGTTGCCGTTGGTGGCCGGCATGTAGGCAAACATCTTGGCCATGACCGCGCTCTCCTTGTAGTTCGGGTCATTCGCTAGGGTGTCAAAGGGAATCGCCGTGTGGGTAGTGGGGTCATAGATCTGCAGCGTCTGATCAGAGCAGATGCCAGCGCTGTTGAAGCTTGCCGGTGCTGCGCACAGCGCGGACAAGTTGCCTCCACGGAAGTCCTCGTTGGGAAAGCTCATAACCGAAGTGCCGCCCGTGTTGAAGCGGAAGCCCTCGTAGTCGAACATGAAAAAGGTCTTGTCCTTACCATTGTAGATCTTCGGCAGATAAACGGGTCCCCCGACCAGGGCGCCAAAATCGTTCTGATGGTCCAGGCTCTTCGGCGCACCGGCGGTGTTATTGGTCCAACCGTTGGCATCGAGGGCGCTGTTACGCAGGTAATCGTAAAAGTCGCCGTGGAGCTTGTTGGTGCCGGACTTGACCGTCAGGCTAACGATACTGTCGCCTGACTGGCCGTATTCGGCCGAAAAGCTACTTTGCAGAGTTGTGAACTCCTGAACGGCTTCGGGAGAAACGCCCTTATTCTGCTGGGTGTTAGGACTTACCAGCGAGATCGAGACGCCGTCCACCAGGATGTCAGTCCCCCCTTCTTGCCCTCCGTTCAGCTTATAATCGTCGGTAGCGTTGTTCGCCGGGTTGTTACCTACGGCTCCCACAAACCCCGGGATGAGCGTGATGAATTGCACGGGGTTGCGAGGAACCCCCCCTACCTCGAGTGGCAGGTTGTCGATCAGGGCGGTCTGAACCGTGGTACCCACATCCGAGGTAGTGGTTTGGAGTTGCAGGGCGTTGGCATTGACGGTGATGGTCTCGTTCACGGCACCGAGTTGCAGGATGATATTAAGGTCGGTGGTAGTGGCAGTCTGCACCGTCACTCCGGTCTGCTCGTACATTTTCAAGCCGACCCCCCCCTGCGCCGTCACCGAATAGCTGCCGGGCGGCAGGTTGGAAACGGTATAGAGGCCGGCATCGGTGGTCTTCACGGTGACCGTCAGGCCGGTATCCTGGTTGTGGGCCGTGATGGAAATTCCCGGCACCGCGGCGCCAGAGGGATCCGTCACCGCACCTCGAATTGATCCGTCAGCGGTCTGGCCGAAAAGGCAGACCGGTAGAGTCAGCACAAAAAGCAAAGCGCATACAAAAGCTTTCATGGTAAACCTCCTTAACGATGCAAAGCTAAGCACTCACCGGGGGATTCGTCTTAAACTCCACCCCCGGAGTAGTGCACGAGACCCACCCGACGCAAAAGCAGACAGAAGTCAAAAGTGCCTTGAGACCGACAGCACGATACGCCTCGGCCGGACTCGAAGCCCAAAAATCTTGCCTGCCTGAGGATCAGTTGCTTCCCTCAAGCGGCGCGAATCTTAGAACTGGGAATCAGGAACAGAAAAGGGCTTCACCGGTGAATTCTTTGTTAAACGCTTGTGAAGCCCTTCCTGGCCTGCTATCCAACACCCCCCGCAAAGCGGGTGGCTTGGTGAATGTGGCCGCCTCAATTCCTTGACCAAGAACAGACTCACGGGGCAGATATGGAAGGGGTACTTGTCAAGGTCCTTGTCTCGAGCCACCGTCCCTTCGCTGTTCACCCCGCCGACCGGCCAGTGATTCACCTTTACATTCCCGGGTCCTCCGCAGAATTTGTGGGTAAGTTCATGGGTGAACGGAGAGGGCCTTGGAAGAAGGAAGTGGTGGCGCATCCTGCCCAAATCCTGTAAGGGTATGTGAGCCAGCACAAACCCCGAAGCGGGAGAGGACAGGGTGCGCGTAGGGATTCTTCTCCCGCAGGGCGGGATCAGAATGACAGGCGGTGGCGTTTTCCTCTACCAATGACGAACAATCCGTATCAGATGTGGGAAAGAGCGTCCTTGATCCTTTCCGGTGTCATTGGCAGTTGCAACAGCCGGGCGCCGGTGGCATCAAACACTGCATTGGCGATCACTGCCCCCATACAGATTATGGGGGGTTCTCCGCCCCCTTGCGGGGGTGTGTCTTTCGCGTCCAATATTACGGTTTCGATTTCCGGCAACCAGGAGAAACGTGGAATGGTGTAGGTGTCGAAATTAGAGTGCAGAATTTCACCGCCCTGGAATCGAACCTCCTCACTCAATGCATATCCCAGGCCCATGGTGATGCCACCCTCCATTTGCAGCCGGGCGCCTTCGGGATTGACGCACAATCCCATCTCTTGAGCACAGACGACCCGCTTCACCTGGACGTTCCCTGTATTCTTTTCCACGGCAACTTCGGCCATATGAGCGACGTAGGTACCGGCATCGATCCCGCAAGCTACCCCATAGCCGCGCTTGCTCGGAGCCTTCGCGGGTGACCAGCCGAATTTCCTGGCGGCGGCCTGCAAGACGCGTAGCATTCTCTCATCTTTCAAGTTCTTCATTCGGAACTCGACAGGGTCTATTCCGGCCTTTGCCGCTAATATGTCGATGTGGGACTCTCGGGCAAAGCTATTGGTATTGTTGCCGGGAGCGCGCCAAGGTCCCGTGGCAAACGGATGTGACCCTGGGGCCGCAGTCCACCCGGAACCATAGCTGACCGTGCGATGATGTGGGATGTTGTAGAACTGCTGCGAGCCTCTCTCTCCGGCAAAATACACACCGTAGTCCCAAAACGAAATCAGCCCTGATTCTGTGATTCCGGCCTGTATCTTGACGATGGCGGCAGGCCGGAAGGTGTCATAGAAGAACTCCTCCGCCCGAGTCCAGGCTACCTGGACAGGTTTTCCGGTCAGCTTGGCCAGCCTGACCGCCTCAAGGGCTTGCTGGCTGCTGCTCTTCCCTCCGAAGCCTCCGCCGACATAGGGCGTGATGACCCGCACATCTTGCGCAGGCAGGCCGAGAAGAGAAGCAGCCGCGTCCTTCAGGGCGAAGGGGGTTTGCGTGGAGGCCCAGATGGTCACCTTGTTTCCTTCGATCTTCGCCAAAGCGGTGTGGGTTTCGATGGGGGCGTGAGAGACGTAACTGTTCAGGTACGTTTGCTCGAGCACATCGCGAGCTGCATTTCTCCCCTCGCTAAGATTTCCACCTTCAGCCACGGTCTCTCCCTTAGGTGCGACTTTGAGCAAGTGGTCAAAGATCGTCTTGTCATCCACGGCGGGCGCCGGCCGATCAAATTGCGACTTGATTCTGGCAAGGGCTTCTTCAGCCAGGTCGGGATACGGATGAAGCACGGCAATCAGCTCTCCGTCCTCAACGATCTGGGCGCCTTCGATTTCTCGAGCGCCCGAGGTGTCCGCACGAATGAGTTTCGCACCGTGAACCGGAGGCCTCAAGATCCGGGCGTGCAGCAGGCCCGGCTCGCGCACGTCCCCGGCAAACTTGGCTTGGCCGGTGACCTTCTCTCGAGCATCTCTTCTTAAGACGGGTTTCCCTACAATGACGAAGTCGGACGGAGTTTTGAGTGCCGCGCCTTTCAGGTGGCGCAATATCTTCTTTCCCTTGGCAAGTTCGGCGTAGCTTACTTTCTTCTGTCCTGCCTCCTCATAAACGACGCCTGCCTTGGTTTTGAGCTGCTCTTTCGCTACAAGCAGTTGTTCGGCCGCCAGCTCGAGGAGCACGGCCCTGGCTTCCGCGGCGGCGGCTCTGAAATGCGGCCCGAAAATTCGGGTGGTCATGGAACCGAACGTTCCCATGTCCCATGGACAAAGATCCGTATCGCCCATCACCATGTCCACGGATTCCAAAGGGACGTCGAGTTCTTCGGCCAACATTTGGGCCAATGAGGTTATGACTCCCTGGCCATACTCGACCTTGCCAGTAAAACCGGTGACCCGGCCGTCTTCTCCGATCCTGAGAAAGGCATTGAAATCCTCGGGCAGCTCCTGGCCGATACCACGGCGTCTCTCGCGCTCTTGGAGTGCCAGCGAATCGGGGATGGAGAAACAGACGACGATGCCTCCGCCCACAAGTTGCAGGAACTGTCTGCGGTCGAGCGGAAGAACGCGGCTCGCTTTTGCATTCGAGAAGTCAAGTTCCAGGTATTCTTCGTAGAGGCTTCGTTGCTCTTTGTGCTCGCGTTTCATCTTGGCCCCCCTCCCATCTCTTTCGCAGCCGTCTGTATAGCCTGGATGATCCGTCGATGAGCTCCACAGCGGCACAGGTTGCCGTCCATATGTTCGATAATCTGACTCCGCGAAGGTTGAGGAGTATTCAACAGCAAGCTGTAAGCATTCATAATCATTCCAGGAGTGCAGTACCCGCACTGAAGGGCATCGTGCTCGACGAAGGCCTTCTGCAAGGGGTGAAGCTCACCGTTTTTGGCCAAACCTTCAATGGTGGTGACTGCCTTGCCCGCCACGGCTTTAACCTGTAGCAGACACGAGCGCGCGGCTTTCCCATCCACAATCACTGTGCAGGCCCCGCAAAGCCCCTCTCCACAGCCGTACTTTGTACCTGTCAGACCCAGGTCATACCGCAGAACCCATAGAAGTATCCGATTGGGATCGACTTCAAAACTCACCGGCTTTCCGTTGAGGCTGAATCCGATGGTCTCCTTCATGCCTGCACCTCCCTGAAGCGCCTCGAGTGTGCCGCGAGGTTCTCTCGGCCATGAGACCCTCGATATGAAGCGCGCTTTGCCACACTCTATTATAGTCCCGCTTTATGCGGGGTCAAACATTTGCCCTCGCTCCCCTCCTGGGCTTCGGGAAATCGGCCCGACTTGTCGGAGCACCGGCCCGCCGCCAGGAAGTACTGCGATGTGGTTTGACCAGTATGCGCATTTGATGCATACTAGCGCATATGAGGACAACACTTATCATTGATGGAAATCTGCTCGAACGCGCTAGAGAACTGACCGGTATCCGGCAAAAGACCGCCTTGGTACGTGCCGGCTTGGAGGCTTTAATCGCGCGGGAAGCCGCTCGGCGCCTGGCCGCTCTGGGCGGTGCGGAGCCTGGATTGCGCGCTGTTCCGAGGCGCCGGACCGGGGCTACGCGATGATTCTTGTTGATACTTCGGTTTGGATTGCGCACTTCCGTAAGGGCGGATCGGGGCTCGCCGAGTTACTGAGCGAAGCCTTGGTCTTGGTGCATCCGTTCGTCGTGGGTGAGCTGGCATGTGGCGATCTCCGGAACCGCGCCCGCATATTGAGCGATCTCGAAGCGCTCCCCTCCGCCGTTTCCGCGACCCACCAGGAGGTTATGCGATTAATTGAAGACCGAAAGCTTTGGGGTCTCGGCATCGGCTGGGTGGATGGGCACCTGCTTGCTTCCGCGCTGCTTTCGAACTGCCAGCTTTGGACGCTGGATACGAGACTTGTCCGGGCAGCGGCCGCCGCAGGAGTCAAGCTCTATCGTAGCCAATGAAGACTAATGCTACAAGGCTCCTCCGCTTGCATCTGGCGAAAACCGCTGGTTGCTCTCACGGCGGCCTCAGGATAGAATCCCAGTCTGGCAGTTATCCTCATTAGTGGCGGTTGTCCATGGCAGAGTGGAGTGGTCCTCTCAAAATAAGAGCCGCGCGGGTTGAAGACGCGAAAGAAATCGCACGGATTTACAACCAGGGTGTGCAAGACCGTTGCGCGACTTTTGAAAACACTTACGTCACGCCGGAAGAGCGTTACCTCTGGTTGGCAGCGCGGCCGGACAAGTTTCCGGTGCTGCTGGCGGAGGTCAAACACACGCTGATGGGTTGGTCTTCGCTCAATCCTTACAGCCCGCGGCACTGTTATGACGGAATCGCGGAGCTGGCCATCTACATTGAGCGCAGCCTGCGCGGCCACGGCGTGGCACAGGAATTGATGAAGGCCATGCAGGACATCGCCCGCGAGAAGGGCTTCTATAAGCTCATCGGGCGCATCCTGGCCGAGAACCAGCCCGCGCGAAAGCTCTGTGAGGTGACCGGCTGGAAGGAAGTGGGAATCCACGAGAAGCACGGCAAGCTGGGGAGCGAGTGGCACGACCTGGTGTTGGTCGAGTACCTGATTCCGGAGAACTTGAAGTAACCCGGGCATGCCGTCTTGCTTCCCTGCTGTCGAATCCTTGCCGGCGACCGTTCAGCCGCTGCGCATGTTTTTGAAGAAGGTCTCCTTCCTCATGACCCGCAGCTACCGCAATGCGATACTGGGCGCAATTACAATTGCAGGACTCTGTGTATTCGGTCCATCGACCCCTTCTTTTCCCACCTTAGCGAGGCCTTCGCGTCCGAACTCTTCCTTGGATCGCCTCGCGGCAACCGCTCCACGGCAACACACATTGATCTTCGTGGGCGACGTTATGCTTTCGCGGGGAGTGGGCGGGAAAATGGACGCCCAAGGCGATTGGGGTTATCCCTTCCGGCGAGTCTCTGGGGTGTTGCACGGCGCTGATCTGGCTTACTGCAACTTGGAGTGTCCGATTTCCGACCGGGGGCGCAACCTCCATCACCTTTATTCTTTCCGCGCCGATCCGCGGGCCTTGGAAGGTCTGAAGGCGGCCGGTTTCACAATCGTTTCCGAAGCCAACAATCATGCCTACGACTGGGGAGCGGCGGCGCTGGTGGACACGCTTGGGCGGCTTCATACCGTGGGCATCCACACGGTAGGCGCAGGTGAAAACGCACTGGAAGCTCACCACCCTACGGTGGTGGATTTGGGCGGACTCCGGGTGGCGTTTCTGGCTTACGTGAACATCGATCCGCAAAACGCGGCGGCCGGAGTCCATCATCCGGGCGTGGCGTGGCTAGACGTTGAGCAGGTTACGGCAGATATTCGCTTCGCCCGGAACCTTGCCGATTTGGTGGTGGTCTGCCCGCACTGGGGCGTGGAGTACGCCACCACTCCCACGCGCCAGCAGGAAGAGCTGGCCCGGAAGATGATTGACGCCGGGGCCGACCTTATCGTGGGCAGCCATCCGCATGTCATTCAGCCACTCGAGCAGTATCGCGGGCGCTGGGTGGCTTACAGCCTCGGCAATTTTGTTTTCGACCAGAAGGATCCAGCCACACATCGAGGCCTCATGTTGAAAGTAACGGTCCGCGATAAAAAGATTGCCGAAGTGACCAAGGTCCCCATCGAGATCAATGCGGATTGCCAGGCCCTGCTCGCCACTCCGAAAGCGCAAGTTTCCCAGCCTCTTCTGGCCACTCGCCTCCCGCATCCTTGACCCTCCGGTCAAGGGTTGAAGTGTCTCGCTTGAGTGAATACATGTCGCGTTGATGCCGGGAACTTCCTGTTTCTTGACTGGTCAAGAGTGGGAAGTCACCACAAGGCGACGAGGTACTGGTGTCATTTGCGAGACATGGGCGCTCGAAGCCGCAGTCATTCCCGCGAAAGCGGGAATCTACTCGGCAAACCTTCGGAAGTGCGCTGTCGACGGACTGGATTCCCGCTTTCGCGGGAATGACCGGCGTTTCAAAAGGGATCCCATCCCAAATGACACCACCACCGGCGACGGTGGATGCTTGACACTGGCGGAGGGTTCGGGTAGCTTTTGGGACGAGGAATGCGGCGAGATTTCTTCCGATATGAGAAAAAAGTACCGACGATGGTTGTGGCTGGGTATCGGAGCCATCATCATCGCACTCATTTTTTACAACCTGAGTCGAAGTCCCGAGTGGGGGAACTTCCGGTGGACGCGGCTGTGGGCTTTGCTCACCGGAGCTAGCCCGGGCCTGTTGCTGCTGACGCTGATCGCTGTTTTCGCCACCTACTTTGTACGAGCCTTGCGGTGGAGATTCTTCCTCAGCCCAATTAAGAAGGCCTCGCTCTGGGTCTTGTTTGTGGGCCAGATCCTGGGTTTCAGTTCCATCTATCTTATCGGCCGGCCAGGAGAATTCGTTCGGCCAGCTTACATTGCCAAGAAGGAAAATGTTTCCATGAGCGCCATGTTGGCAGTGTGGCTACTGGAGCGAATCTTCGATACGGTGTTCCTTGTGTTGCTCTTTGCCGCGGCGCTGGATTTCGAGCCGGTGGAGCCTGAAACCGCGCGCGGGACGAAGGTCCTGGCCACCCTGCATCGTGGCGGGGACGTCATGCTTGTTCTCGCTGTCTTGCTGGTCGTGGGGTTGCTGCTGTTCTGGTTACGCTCCGGACAGTTTACCGCCTGGATGTTGCGGCTGTTCCGCTTCCTGCCCGTAGCGGCACTCAGGCGATTCGAGCGCTTCCTGCGGTCATTTGCCGAGGGCTTGAGCGTCATCCGTAGCTGGAAGGACCTGTTGGGAAGTCTGGCCTTGACCGCCGTGGTGTGGTTTCTCAATACCTCGGTATTCTGGCTGGTTTTCCAAAGCCTGCGTGGGGAGGTGGCGGCCCTGCCTTGGCCGGCGGCTGCTGTGACGCTGTTTTGCGCCGCGCTGGGACTTGCCGTGCAGATCCCGGGGATCGGTGGCGGCTACCAGGTGGGCATTATCCTTGCGCTGAACGAGTTTTTCAACGTGCCGGCCGAGGTGGCCACGGGCGCGGCGATACTGCTGTGGATTATCATGTCGGTCCCATGCTTGGTTGCGGGGTTGGTGCTGCTGGTGCATGAAGGGCTGACGTTGAGAAAGTTGGAGGCCCTCGCCGAAGAGGAAAGGGAGGTCCTGGAGAATAATTAGCACGGTGTTGAAAGCAGAAGAACCGCAGGTCTAGAAGGCAGGAGCTCCGCTACACGCTACACGCGCTGCCTACTGCCTACTGCCTACTGCCTACTGGTACTGACTATGAGGTGTCCATTCTGCGGTCACATAGAAGACAAGGTTGTGGATTCACGCGAGGCAAAGATCGGCGACACCATTCGCCGTCGGCGCGAATGCGCGAAGTGTGGTCGCCGTTTTACCACCTATG
>Ga0208821_1000547_pt1 | contig 28372 bp, 28 predicted proteins | sample June2015DPH_20_5_FD_184720 | JGI IMG/M metagenome (GOLD analysis project Ga0208821, IMG submission 184720) | Peatland microbial communities from SPRUCE experiment site at the Marcell Experimental Forest, Minnesota, USA - June2015DPH_20_40... | ecosystem: Environmental > Terrestrial > Soil >... | reverse complement strand
GGTAGTAGCTCCTGCGGGAGAACTGGAGTCCAGTACACTGGTGCAGTTGGGGGGCCTTGTCATTACCTTTGGAACGTCAACGCCTATGGGTGCGATAATTTACGATGAGAGAAACGTGATTGCTCAGGTCCTCCCTGCATCGGGTGTTCAGGGTAGACAACAGATACTGCGCTTACTATTGACAGCAGGAACTCCCTCGAGTACACCGCCGAGTCAAGGTCTTACGACGCTTTACTCGGAACTAGATAACCTAATCCGCCTCATGAAGTCGATTTCTAATAACCAACCTCTGGGCCGCGTCGACATATACGCACGGAGCATTCTACCGTACTATCAGGTCATTGCGTCCAAGTATTCTGCCAAGTTACTCACACACGGTGCCTTTCGAGCTTTGGAAAAGATAAACAACCTTCCACCTTCGCTCGTCATAATCATTTCACCGTTTGGCCCGGATCTCAGTGGGCTCTGTGAAGGCGCGCTATTGACGAACGCGTCTGGGCATAGAATCATAATCGCGGTAATTGGCACTATGCGAGACGCTCCACCTCTTGAGATATCGGCTCTTGCGGAATCGGGCATTCAAGTAGTGCAATCTGGCGGCGCTGGCCTAGTAAATGCCATTTGCCAGGCAGTCAATGATATTCCGAAAATCCGCATTAAGAACCGCTCCCCGATGCTAATCCCTGCTCACAAAGGCTAACGAAGACAACCGACTTTATTCATTATGTTGATGAGAGTCTACAGAATCAGAAAGTAATTATCTTTTGAACCGGCTTCAGCGGCAACTGATCCACAACTGAGTGTAAAACAAGTGTTTTACACTCATGGATGAGTGTGCGTACCACCAGAAGAGGGTGATGCGGGAAGGTGCTACAGAGGCAGACAGGGCTAACAGAGGCTTTCTTCAGGCGCTTTTCAGTAGTGTACGATGAGAAGGTTTACCGGAAGATGAACTTACGGAAGATCTCCCCCGTAACGGTGAAGGTTCTTTGACCTCAGAAAGCCTCTCCGGCGTTAAGTGCAGGTGCGGTGGAAAACTAAAGAGAAGTTTTACCGAAGTAGAATTCTTCGGAATTAATTTCGGGCTAAGGCAAGCAAGCGTGTGCACCGATTGTGGATCCGAGTACCTCCCCCAAGAGGTTATGGAGGAAATTGAGATGGAAGTGAAGAGGAGAAAACTTTTCGGTCTGGAGCGAAGGGGGCACGTGGCTAAATCAGGTAACTCCCTGGTTATCCGGATCCCTAAGGAAATAGCCGAATCGCTCAAGATCAAACGTGGCTTACCAATAATTATCTATCCGACAGAACCGAAGAAGCTGATTGTTGAAGTAGAAGGCTAAAGCGGCAAGATAGAAATTCTGATTGGAAAGGTAAGTATTCAACCAAACCCGCGCCAAGTTAAGATAGGGAACTTAGGCTGAGACGACGACTAAGTTGAAGCTCGATGGCTTATTGATGTTGGCAAGGGCCTCTTCGCGTTCGCCCCTGACTGATTGCGCCTGGCAGTTCAACACTTACTCAAGGCGCATCAAAAAACTAATGGTTACCTCTTTTTCTGTCTGCTGTTTCCGTTGGTGGCTAGCAACTCAAACAACTCGGCGTTATCAGTAGCTATCTTTTCCAACAGCTCATCTACTGATTTCTTTAACTCTAGTTGACCCACGCGCTTCCACCACACATAATGCAAGTTCCTTGTTTGCGGTTATATGTTTTAAGAGAAATGTTATCGATCTACCATATGCTCCTGAATCCGGCGCTGTGAAGTCCTTGTCGGACGGATTTGGGTGTAAAATAGCGCCGGATATTGGCAGAGGGACAAACGAACAACATTGATGCAGAATGCGATCCTTACTTGGAAAACGCTATGCAACGCGCACGCTGGACTTGATCAGCGCCCGCAGTTTTGAATTGTTTACCCCAGTGTAAATGATCTTCGAATCGTTGAATATGATCTTCCCCGAAGCCTCTAGATAGGCAAGTATGTGCTTGAATGTTTGGTATTGGATACTGCGAGGAAGGCTTTTCCACAGAGACATTCTTGACGGGTAGTCCTCCGATTTCAGAATAGCCTGCTCTACCATCAGAATCGTATCAAGTCGGGGTTGGTGGATGACGGTCATTTCGGATCAGATTCACTATTAACTAACTTAGTTACATAAGTTTGTATGATGGTTCAATCACCTGTATCCAAAGATTTTGTTACACTCGTCATGAGTCTTGAGGTCCAATATCATAGGGCATACGCCTAGATCACCGTGCTCCGTAAGCGTATAGCAGGATCGATAACCCTCAGGGTGTTCATAACGATACAAGTTGTTAACTCCGTAGCGCTTAACGTATTGTCCAGGGATTTGCTTCTTTCATATGCATTCTCCCGCAATCATGTTTCTTTCAGAACAGACCTCATGCCTTCGATCCATTTGTTGAATTTGTGGCTCAGAGGCAATCCCTTTAGAAAATCTTGAAGTTCTTCCGACAAAAACACCGCAGGAGAAGGCTTGCGAGTCATACCAGCGTGAAAGGCGTAATCTGCGTTAAAACCCTCTGAGTGCTAGCCGACCATTTCTTACATCCCTTTTTTGACCGACGACAATTATACAGGTTCAAGGTTTGGTACGCCGCAACTTTTCTCGACTCATCCTGACAATGAGCGTTGTTGCTCCACTTCTGTCAGGCGGAAATGTAAGGCATCGAAATGGTACCGCTTGGCCTATGCGTATCATGGTCTCTTTGCAGGGGAAGCCGTTGGGCTTCGCGTTCTGTTATCCAGCTTGTATGGATTGTTTACTTGTGCGTCTGGGTTTGTTAGTATTCTATGTTGGGAAGTCTTTTAAGCACGATACATTGCTGTGCCGTTTATGACTAGTCAACGTACCGCACTGTTCGTGGCCCTAATCCTCCTCACCCCACTCACCATAACCCTCCCCCTCACTACCCTCGCCTCCAGCCCCTCAACCACTTACACAACCTCCGCAGCAACAACCCTAACCTCCACCTCTATTGTTCTGCAAACCTATTTCGGGTCAACCAACGGAACCGAACTAATTCAGGTTCCAATGAATCTGCCCCCAAAGGGAATCGGGTTCATGGCTCCTAAGGGAAAGTGCAGTCAGGACACGTTGCCCGTCACCGTCACCTCCGGCACAATCCTGAATCTCGAAGTTACTTCAACCAATCCAGCAAACCTCTACCTCCTCCCCACCTACGTCTTCCAAACCTCTCCAAATGGATGTATCCTAGTCGGCAGCGCGATTCTGTCAGCAAGCAATTTCACCGCCTACACGATGCATTGGACTGCGCCGGAGAACGGCACATTCTACATCCTCCTCACCGGACCGAACACGATCATCATCCTGAACGACCAGGGAAGTACGAAACCCGTCAAACAGGATGCAACGATTAGCTACGCGACGAGTACAGAGACGAACTTCAACGATTACTCATCAACAAGCACCACAACCTACACAACCACCACCACTGCCGCCACCCATCCACTCTACCTCCAATCTCCAACACTATCCAGCTTAGAGATAGTTGGGCTCCTAATCACGTGTCTTGGAATAATTCTAGTCGCCATCTTCAGTCAACGGAGAGGATAAACATGCGAGCCGGGATCCTCGCACCGGCGCTAGCACTTATCCTCATAATGTTCGCAAGACCGGCTTATGCTACCACCTACTCCATCCCGGTGGTTGGTCGCTGGCCCACCTTACAGGTCGGACTTCAAATTCCCTCCACCCCCGTCTGGGCGCATGATGTCGTTCTGAACGCTTCGCAGGTTTGGAATAGAGCACAGGTATGGTTTACGCAGAACTATTTCCCAGGCGGACAGGTTTACAGTTTCGTTGAGTCTCCGGTCGGAAACGTAACAGTCACTTTCGGAATGCCCGTCCAGTACGCCTGCATCGCAGTCGGTTGGACTCAGTATGTCCTTGACAAGTCGTTAACCATCCTCGGGGCCCACGTCTTCCTAGACGAAAGTGTGTTCAGTGCTGGTCAGGAGCATAACGAAACCGCCCTCGAATACGGGTTCCGCTTAGCGCTTCATGAGTTGGGGCGCGTGCTAGGTTTAGGGAGCTTGGTGGATGGGTTTGATGTCATGGACCCGATAGGGACAATAGGCCATGCACTCGACCCTCCTATTATCTCGATGATCGACCTATTCGCGCTACACGTCCTCGCCTCGGAACCATTCTTCTCCTCCCCAATCGTGTTGAACACAGACCAAGGCATGTTCACGAACGCCTGGAATATCATTGGCTTCTCTCCTGACAACCAGACGGCTACAGCCTTCGGTGGGTCCGCGATAATCTGCCAGTTTAGTACGGTGAAATTTTCTACCTGCTACTCATGACGGAACAACGGTAACCCGCTTGCTGTGTCTAATCATCGTTCGGCCCGTAGGGCGCCTTCTAAGACTTTCTTCTTGTTACTTGCGATCTCTGAATGCTTCTGCAGTTCGTAGAAGTCTGATAGGAACTCGAGCCCTCGCCCTGTGATGTTATAGACTCGCTCCCCCTTGCCCGTACCCTTGACTTCTACTAAGCCGAGTTGTTCAAGCTGTTTCAGGTACTTTTGGACCAGGTCGAAACTTAAGTTCCCAAGGTACATTATCCTAGTCTTACGGGATCCCTGTTTCGCTAATTCGAGGATGTTGGCGGTGATCTCGAGTTTGTTTCGATACTGGCGTTTACTCAACTTGGCCACTGGTTTGTGTGGTTAAACTGGATTTCAGGGTTTAAAGGTCATTATGGTCAATTGTTCTAGAACAATGTTCAGCTCTCAGATCCACAAAATTACACGTATAACACCATTTTTGGGGTTCTGCAGTCTTTGAGCTCTGACGTTCGTCGACAGGCAATCCCGTCTTCCAAGTCGTTCGGTGAAGTGAAAGAACTGGAGTTAGGTGGATGCGGTGGCGTGGGGTTTGGGTTGGCGCCGACCGGATCTTAGATTCAAGCTTGTGTTGAACATCGTCACTGCGGTGGCCATGATGAAGGAGAAGACGAATGCTGCCTCTCCAAAATAATCCAATCGAATTGGCAACCAAGTCGCGAGGGGCCAGTAGAGTGATTTTGGATAGAAGAGTTGCATGGCTACGACATAGAGCCAAACCGCGAAAGCGTATCCCCAAACGACCAGCAGGACACCCTTAAAATGAGAACGCCTCAACTCAGACCGTTCGGCACGATATTTCACCGCTCTGTCGGGTTCGCTTTTCGGGGCGATTATTGTTTGGCTGTTGAACGTATTCTCAATGCCAGCAAGAAATGATTTGGCCTCCTCCTTAGTGAAGCCAATCGCGGTTAGCGTGTCGTATGGTCTGTAGAGTTCATCCGATTCCGGTTCGTTTACCACCTAAGCTCACGGTTAACATTATGGTGGGCGGATGATTTCTGCCAACTGTAACCAACCAGTCAGCCCCGCAGGGACACTAATGCACCTGAATAGTTTAGACATTGACAGAAAGATCGGTGATAATGTGATATCGGCTTAATTCAAGGCTAGAACTACAATAAGCTCCCGAAGACCCATATGGCTTCCTTCCCAGACGTAATCTGGCTACTTGTTCTTCTCACCTCAGCGGTAGGACTATTAACGGTAGGATTTGTCGGCATCGTTTGGTCCCTCATGCACAATCCAAATGCTTGAAGTCAGATAACCTCAAAAATCAGATGATGCACGAGGAACAGCCGTATCAACCGTAGAATTGACGTTACCCCTCTTCTTGGTGCCCTTGACTCGACTTAAGCCACCGGCTTCGCAGTTGAGAAACTATAGAATCTGCACAGCTCAGGAATTGGAGGTACAGTTGAACGCCAGACGCCCAGTAGGTACAGAACTTGCTAAGATGAGGCCGATGATAGCTAGTCAAAATAACTAGAAATTCGAGCGTAATCTTTCAGAAACTCGAGGCCTTTCTCAGTGACATGGAAAAGGATCACGTTGTCCTCGAATGTTCGAGCAATCAAACCTCTCGTTTCTAGGAAGTCTAGGTATTTCTCAAGTTGGCGGTAGCTCAGGTTTGCCTTGTACATTATGTGCGTCTTGAGCGTTTGCTCTCCGGCAACTTTCAGAATGCTCGCCAGAATCTCTACTCGGGTTCTGTTTGATATGGGTCTTTGTTCTAGAGCATACATCAGAGAACCACTGGAACATTATGGGTATGATATCTATCAGATATAAACGGTTTGCACTCCGGACCATACTCGACACAAATCGACGTGGAAACCCGTGCTTTTGCATTCAAATATACTCTTCAGAGTAACCGAAAGGTTGAGTTTCTAAACGATACCTCAAGTTTCTGCAATGTCTTATTATCTTAGAAACGGGACGGGACGATCGGCCCGCTTTGGTTGAGCCCTTGTGTGAGGTCTGTCATCGCTCGCCACCCAAAAGAGACGACTTGCTCTGCTCGGAATGTAGCCATTACTACACCCTTCTCGTCGAACTGCTGGATAAGGATCCACAGCCTGATTTTGACCGGCTCTCGCAAATCTTCGAATGGCGTAAGGCCAAAACGAAAACGGTTCAAAACGTATAACGCACGCCTCCGAGCGAAGACTACTCGTTTTCCCCGGATCTCCCACGTTCGGTGTACGAGAACCCAATGACAGCGGCATTGCATTGTCTGTGGATGTTCGAGCAAGCATACCACACGCGTCGTTATCCTTGAGAAAGAATGATGGTTAGGTACGAATCGAAAAGCGGCACATTCTCCGACAGTAATCTAGTTGGTTCGGTAACGATATTTAATCGGAGAGGAACAGTGGGGATGCCTGGCGGGCGTGGTATGGGGCGTGGGGCGCGAAACACCTTCCGTATCGCCTCACTTTCGTAAGAAAAGTTGCGGGGGTTGCCAAACCTCCAGTTCAAACTGGAGGGGTGAAGCCAGGTCAAAGGCGCAGAGCATTATTGCGCGGAGGGCTTAGGACCCTGTCCCGTAGGGGTTCAGGGGTTCGAATCCCCTCCCCCGCACCAACTAACCATAGCATCCGCGCTGAGTTTGCGCAGATTTTACGCAACCGGGGCGAGTTCCAAACGCGTGTTTCTTGCTCGATTTTCATCCCGATGAGCGTTTGAACCCACGTTCCGTGTCTGGAATGGGCCACGCTCTTAGCGCTGGGAGTTCCTGTGAGTATTCGTTAATTCCGGGGCTTATGGTCTTCTTAGTTGGAAGGCGTTTGCAAAGAGGTATCGTTAAACTAGATGATGGTTTCACGCTACTTTCCGATCTAAGGTCACAAAGTGAATATTATCCTCGGTTTGCGCAGTGGTTTGTAGAGGCGTGGATCGATTGCAGAGGAAGTTCTCATCATTAATATTCGCTCTTCTGGTTGGATTATCAGTTACTCTAATCACTGGGCTGGTGGACGTAACCCCCACGGACTTGGTCGGGGCGACATGGCATGGCCTGCCTCTACCATGGTTTTACGTGATCGTCTATCCAGGGTCACCGTGGACGGTTGAATGGATAAACTTCGCAGGCGACCTCGCACTCTGGATTGCAATCTCTTTCGCGATCGGTCTCTTCGTATTCAGGAAGAGATCGCGTTCGAATCAAAATTAGTGTGCGGGTTCCGAATGCAAGTGCGAGGCTCGGTCGTTCTGGTTCTGCTAGTCACTTCTCTATTCGCGACCGTTCTTTCACAGAACCCTGTCCGAGGACAGGTTGTTATGTCCGAGTTTTCGGTATCGATTAGTCCTTCCTATCTTAGTGTTGATCAAGGGAGTTCTGGAAGCGCCACTGCAACGGTCACCTCGCTAGGCGATTTCAGTTCGCCTGTTCAATTGGACATCATGGGTCTGCCTAGTGATGTGAGTGCGAGTTTCAGCTCGAACCCCGTGACTCCTCCTGCTGGAGCGAGTGCAAGCAGTGAAGTCTACTTTGCTGTAGGAACCAGTGTGCCTGCAGGGTCATATCCGCTGACTTTAACGGCTACTGCGGCTGAATCTTCGCAACAGGATTCACTCACCCTAACCGTAACCTCCTCTGGCCCGCCTCCTGATTTTGAAATCTCAGTATTACCAAACTCGTACAGTGTTCCGCAGGGCGGTTCCGTGGAGGCAAACGTCCAAGTGACTTCAATCGGTAGCTTCTCCTCGACCGTATCCCTATCTTCAAACGGAGTCCCGTCGGGTGTTGATGTAGTGTTTTCGCCAAGCGAGGTATTCGTAAGTTCAGGTGCCTCTACGGTTTCGACGGTAACCTTTACCGTTAACGCGAACGTTCCAGCCGAGTCGTACGATCTTTCACTGACTGGGACGAGCAGCGATGGAGGTCAAACGCATTCTTGCACGTTGGAGGTGATTGTGACTACTAGTTCATCTCCAGATTTCGTGATCTCCCTAACGTCTCCCTCAATCAACATTCAACAAGGCACCGTTGGCACGAACACCCTTACAATTAATCCGGTTGGCGGTTTTTTCTCAACCGTCTACTTATCCACAAACATGATATTTCCGGGTATCAGCATCACCTTCTCTCCCAACCAGATAACTCCTCTCCCGGGTGCTTCCCTAACCTCCAGGGTTTCCATTAACGTTGGTTCAACCGTGCGGGCAGGCACCTATTCCATTCCTTTACTTGCTACCACCGGATCGGGAGGGTTGTCGCATATTTACACGCTGACGTTGATTGTGACTTCTAGCAGTTTCCCAGACTTCACGCTCACCGCATCATCACCTGCGCTTTACATTCCGCAGGGTTCAAGTGGTATTTCCACGTTCACGATTAGCTCGCTAAGCGGTTTCAGTTCCAGCGTACAGTTATCTGCCTCCTGGCTGACTTCAGCTCCTCAAGGTGTCACCTTTACACTTCCAACTCCAGTGACGCCCTTACCTAATCAGTCAGCAAGCTCGATTCTGACGATCACCACTCAACCAACGTCATCGACGGGAACCTTCGTGCTTCGCGTCACCTCAAGTAGTGGATCACTCATCCACACTGCTGACGTGAACGTACAGATTTCCGGAACTTCGTCTACAACGACGACGATGAACCCCACAACAACCGTCACGAGCACGACCATGGTCACCACTCAAGCAACCCGTGACTACACCCCCGCGTACGCAGGGATTGCCTTGGTGGTAATCGTACTACTGGGAATGGGCGTCTTCATGTTGCGACGCAAACGCACAACTAACTGAAGGCGACGCCCGAACAAGTTAGAATCAGGAATAGTGTTTCTGAGATACCACAACAGGCTACGCAGAAGTTTATTTTGTCGTTTCCAGAAATAGGGGCCTTCAGGTTGGCATTCTCAAAGTCTGCTGCATCTTCGTGGCATTTGGCCGACAGGTGAGGCCTCTTAGTTGCTCTTTGAGCACTTCGAAGGGTAACGTGAAGCTCACGGTTGATGAGATTAGGTGGGAAATTCCGGTTGACGACTAGAATTTGAACGGTTTCTTGGCACGTGTTAAATACAGTAAGGTGCTTTCGTTAGATCATGGAACTGCCCAGCATCAGCGATATGATATTCGCCTAGATCACGCTTTCTTTCGGGTATACTTCAATTCCTTTCGCAGTAATCCTATAGGGCCTAGGCTGTCGATCAATCTTGGTCCCACGCATCTTCTCCACTTGGATTGTGCGTTCCATAGCTCTTCCGGCGACAATCGTTTGCATGAGCACCACTCCATGTACTAGGTATTCTTCAGTTTGCAGTGTTCGTCCTTTCAAACCAACCCGGCGTAGCTCAGAGGATAAGAGGCATGTAGCGCCTGTTTCCGACATAGCCTCAACTAGATCCAGCAGGGCTTTCCGGCATTGAGTTTCGTCTGAGTACTGAAATAACAACAAAGATACTGGATCAACAACGATCCTCGTCGCATCTATTGACTTCGCGTTATTTCGTATGAGTTCGAGGAGGCTCAGTAATGAGAAGTCTTGGCGCCCAATAGTCAACTTACCAATTTTTACCTCGCCGGGGATTGCACGTATTGGAGAAGCATCCACGAACGAGAACTTGCCCTGTTTCTCAGCGGAACTAAAGTTCCAGCCGAACTGGTTCATCTCCCAATCCCAGTGGCTTCTGTTCTCTTCCATGCTAACGAGCAGGCCATTTTCTCCGAACTTCGTTATTCCGTTAAAGAGATACTGAGAGCAGAATATTGTCTTTCCTGCCCCCGGTTCACCCAGTATCAACAATACCCTACCCTGAGGAAACCCACCCCCAATCATTTCGTCAAGTCCCGAGATCCCTGTAGGAGTACGAGCGGTGGTTTTCTGCATTTTAGCTCAGAAACGACATCGACTCCGGTAAAATAAGCATGAGCTAAGGCGGGCACCGAGATGTGCAGAACCATGCTAATATTTCGGCGCTGTTACGCGTTAAGAACACAGAGAAGGCTTTGTGAAGTCTTCGTCGGAGGCTTTTGGTTGTGAAACCCTCATAGAAACCGCGATTTTGGTGAGTTTGTATCCCATCCCATTCGAATCCGACCTGCCGTAATTTCGACGGACCCTCCCGTACTGAGGAGCTGGTCGGCGGCAAACATCCCCTATCCCATCTCTGAAGTCTCTCGTGAAAAATCGCTAGAACGACGGTTCAATCTTGTCCCGAGTGCACTGTTAAACGCATAAAGAAGAAAACTATCGAGCCATTCTGATAGATTTCGTAGTCGTTTCGTCGCATTCCACTTTGTGGAACAGCGTTACGGTAGGTGGATAGATTCCACTAACCGCTATAATCGTTTCCGTGCTTAGTGCGATTAGTGGAGCTTCAATGAGAACTCTCATGTTTTTAGCGCTAATCCTGCTTTCTCCACTAACCATACTTCTTCCGTTCACGAATTCTACGCCCGTCACTAATACCATCAACGTGACATCCGCGCGAACAGCTACCGCGACCTACACCTCAACAGCTTTCGATACTAGTTTCGTTTCAACCACCGGAACTATGATGGTTCAGATTCCAGTAAGCATCCCTTCACAGGGAGTAGGGTTCATGGCCCCGAAAGGCAAGTGCAGCCAGTTCACGATGCCCCTGAATGTGAAATCTGGAACAAGCGTTAACTTGGAGTTAACCTCGACAAATCCCGCAAATCTATACCTCCTCCCCACAGATCAATTCCAAACTTCTTCAAACGGGTGCAACCTAGTCGGAAGTTCGCTCTTGACTGAGAACAATTTCACAGCCTACACCCTACAATGGACAGCGACTGAGGATGGCCCCGTGTACCTTCTGCTAACTGGACCAAATACCGTAATCATCCTAAGGGACCATGGAAGCACAGAACCTGTCGAACAACTTGCAACGATGACCTACGCAAGCACAGAAACAAACCTCAACCTTTTTTCGTCGATAAATATTGCAAACTATACGACAACCAAGACAAGCGCCTCTCAGCCTTACCTTCCACCATCGCTAACCGTCGAATTATCAATCGTCGCATTCCTTGTCGCACTTCTCGCTCCCGTTCTCCTCCTAGGATCCAAGAGTAGGTTTGTCAGGTTGAAGGATCTGAGGAGTGTAGTTAGCAGAGCCTAAACTAAGTTTTCGTATCCTAGCTGGACTCAATTCACAGACTGTGCGGGCGACCGAGGTTAAGCGCACACGCAAACAACATGCTGTGATGTAATCAGCAAAGTGGGTGCTTTGAAAGAATACATTGTCATCTACGATCAAAACACGCACTGATCCAGTATCGGCAATAAAGCTTAACCAATGAACATGTGCATCTACCGCTTAGTCCTTAAGAGGTTAATTCAGTTGGATGCTAAGAGGTTCGCTGAGGAAGCGCTCAAGAGAGACAGTAGAATTCGCTATGTTGCGATTGTGGATAGGCAGTTCAATGTTCTTGTTTCGCAGATGAGGGAAGGAATTGCTAGCCTTACTTCCGATGATTCGGACCGTAAGTTCGTTCAGTTGATGCCTCCGATACTCATAGATGCTGTGGAAAAACTGTGGGCGCCACTACTTGGGACCGTGGAGTCGGTGACTGTGAGATATGAGAAAGTACTTCTCGTATTCTTCAGCAAGGCAAACTATGTTGTTGTTCTAAGCTTCAACCCAGACGTGTCGAGGCCATTCATGAGCGCACTCACCGACTTCATTCAATCATTAGCCTCCCAGTACCTAACCGACTAACCGCTTGGTATTAGATCTGAAGTTCTACTGAATGCTCGATTCCGGTCTCGGCATCTCTCTTGCGCTTGCGCAATCGCTCTCACCGGTTTCGTAAATTCTAGGTTTTCGTGTCCTAGTTGGACATAGTTCACGTTTCGTCTCTTTTCAAATTCGGACCCGCGCACTAGCATACCCACGCACACTAAACGACCGGTATCACAGTATTGCTCGGTCCTGCGGCTTGATTTGTGCGTGCCCTAATGGTGCGTAATCAGAATCGGCTATTAATTCTACTTTCTCCGTCATGATTCCACCCTCTCTACATAGTTTGATTACGAAACAGCGCATCTTGGTGACTGAGATAAAACGAATGAACTACTCCTCAGATCTCTTGTCAGACTCGATAGAGGAAGTCCTAGGCGACCTCCTAGGGGAGCGTGCCAAGCAGGCAGTTTATGCGTGCCTTGAAAGACAGGGTCTACCGCAACATCAGATCCCTGAGCATCTGCCTAGATTTGATGCTTTTCTGGAGGACAAGTTCGGTAGAGGCGGCCGAGTCATCGAGGCATGGATCGCGGAACGACTTTACACTCAACTAGGATTGGAACTCATCGCAATGCCTGATTACGGTCTAACTGACTACGTCGATATGGCTTCCCGACGACATAGGGAATCTCATCACTTGATATGTCGTAATGCTCCTTGAGATGATTGTACAAAGCGTTGAGAACCTGCTGTCCTAAGATCGACCCCCAAGACGATCCCCAAGTATTTAGTTCAAATCCCGCCGAATACACAAGCAGACGAACCCAGTACACTGTGCATTGTGGTTGCTAAGAGTAATGACGCAAGGAATTATCAGAAAATCTATGCGAAAATAAAAAATGAGCCGTTTTCGAAGGCTTTTCCACGTTTGCTTGAGTTGTTACCTAGAGTTCCTAAGGGGGGTAACAGACTGCCTATGTTCACGTATTCCATGTTTCCGTGCAGGCGTGATTCCTTGGAAGTCGTGGGTAAGTCGACTATTACGGGAAAACATCAATTGACGCTCCCGAAATTCGTAAGAGAATTCCTCAGAGCCGACAACGGCGATCTAATAGTGTTCATCAAAGACCACGATAAGATTCTGGTAAAACGAGGCACAGTGAAGATCGAAGAATGAATCTCCTAGCCGCTGATGCGTGGAGGCTTTTGAGATCGGCTGATTGAATTGCAACAAGCGCAACTCGGAAGAGAGTTCAACGATGCTTTGGTCGAATCTATAGACGAAACCATAACTGAACTACTTAGTCCAACCGTGCTTGATGCGCTGTACGCTCACCTAAGAACAAATCATTCTGTTTCGAGGGATGAGCTCCCTTACAGACTTGACACTCTCGTGATCCTAGAGAAGATTTTCGGCGCCAGTTCACAGACCATAACCAAGGCCATGGCTAGAAAATTCTACCTCAAGTTAGGGCTTGAGTTCACGGTTAATCCGAGTCGTTCTTTGCTCGAATATGTTGCCGAAGCGAAGATGAAGCTGCAGAACTCATCATCCAAGTAGCTGGATACATGTGTTGATTGAGAAGAAGAGGGGAAAAATGACGAAAAGAAATCTCAACGTGAGGGAGAGTGGTTTGGCTCTGTCGACGCATGAGGGCAGATCAAGGCTTCTGCTCATAATCTCAATATGCTTTGCCGCAGTAGCAGCGATTAGTGCATTTGGGACTCTAGCGTGGGTGACCGGTCAGCTTACCCTTGCACAAATTAACCCGTTGTTTGTTCCGATTGCTCCATTGGCCATACTACTCCTAGTATTGCTGGGAGCATCGTGGTTTCTGTATGGTGTGAGGCCTGAATATTCTATACCGGTTGGAGTTGTAGGTGTTCTCGTTGTCATGCTGACGTCCTTAACCATTTTTCACGCCGTGATGCCGGGGAGTTTCAGTATAGAGAGACTGATGTTTTCTAATCCTGCGACCATGAGTGGATATCTGTTAGTCGACATGTCTCCGATCGCGGCCGTCATGTTCTTCCTTGGAGGCCTTTCGCTGATCTTGCTCGTCCCGTTTTCAGGGACGCGGACGAGAACTGGTATCGCTTTGTTTGGGATGGCTATTTTTTCATGTGGAGTTGTGACGAGTATCGGCTACTTGTATCAGACACCGCTGCTTTATGGTAGCCCTACAAGGCCAGTTTCGGTTCTAGCTGGTATCGCTTTCCTATTTTTGGGAACAGAGATGTGGGCGGCAGCTGGGCGAGAGTGTTGGCCTACGCGGAGCTTGGTGGGGGATTCGGTGCAGGCTAGGCTATTGCGAGCGTTTCTTCCGGCCGGAGCACTGATAATGCTGGCTCTTCTAGGCCTTGATCAAATAATTGGTAACATCTACCCGCCATCGCTCGTAGCGTCGCTTGATCTATTGGGAGCGTTTGTAGCAGTGATCGTGATTGTTGGAGGAGTGAGCCGTGGGATTGGTGGTGAGGTCGACCGAGGCATAGCCGAACGCGTACGTATGGAGAAAGCGGTTAAGGAGAGTGAGGAGAAGTATCGGGCGATGGTTGAGAATTCGCCTAACATGGTCGGCATTTTCCAGGATGGAGCGCTGAGGTATATCAACAGTGTTGCAATCGTCAAGTTGGGTTGGACTTACGAAGAGCTGGCATCGCCTTCTTTTGATCCAATAGAGAGGGTGGTGTCGCAGAAATCTAGGAGTTTGCTAAAGGAAAACGTTGACAGGAGGTTGCGTGGCGAAGACGTCGCTACTTATGAGATAAGCCTGACCAAGAAGGACGGTTCAGAAGTTCCAGTCTGGGTTAGAGGAGCAAAAATCTTCTACGAAGGAAAGCCTGCGGTTCAATTCTCCTTTGGAGACATGACCGAACGCAAGAGGGCCGAAGAGAAACTTCGGCAGTCGGAAGAACGCTACCATTCCCTCTTCGAACGGATGCTGGATGGAGTATACCTCAGCACACACGAGGGCCGATTTGTGGATGTGAATGATGCTTTTGTGAGGATGTTCAGGTATTCGAGCAAGAAGGAAATGTTGGATATTACGGACATCAAGAAGGAACTGTATTTCTCACCCGAAGAACGTGGAAGCCATATTCTGGATACACGCCAAGAGGAAGTGGAAGCATACCGGATGCGTCGAAAGGACGGATCCGAGGTCTGGGTGGAAGACCATGGTCGCTACGTTCACGACGAGCAGGGAAACATCGTTTACCATGAAGGAATACTCCGCGACATCACTGAACGTAAACGGTTGGAGGAGGAACTGAAGCAGTATTCGCTGCACCTAGAGGAGTTGGTGGAGGAGAGAACCAGGAAACTACACGAAAGCGAGGCAGAACTTGTTAAATCGCAGCGGCTCGCCGCGATTGGAGAAACCGCTGCGATGGTCGGCCACGACCTGCGTAACCCGCTCCAAGGAATAACCGGAGCCCTGCATCTCTTGAAACAGGAGTCATTGACGGTGGAAAAGAGAAAGGAGATGCTGCAAGTAATTGAGAAGAGCGTCCATTATTCAGATGCCATCGTAAAAGACCTCTCAGACTACGCGGCGGAAATCAAATTGAAACCAGTAGAGGCAACGCCGAGGTTGATTACGAGAGACGCAATAGGAGCGGTCAAGGTTCCACAGAACGTTAGGGTACAGGATTTGTCGGAAGACCAACCAACACTCAGAGTCGACCCAGACATGATGAAAAGGGTGTTCGTAAACCTTATCGAGAACGCAATCGACGCCATGCCACAAGGCGGCACCCTCACCGTAAGCAGCAAGAAATCCGACGGTAATGTCGAAATCGCCTTCACAGATACTGGATCGGGTATATCGGAGAAGGTTATGGAGAATCTCTGGAAGCCCCTCCAAACGACCAAGGCGAAGGGGATGGGTTTGGGATTGGCGATCTGCAAACGCATCATAGACGCTCATGGAGGAAGCATGTCAGTGAAAAGTGAAGTTGGACAGGGCACAACCCTCACAATACAACTTCCCCTCAGCACTGTGGAGGTGAAGCAGAAATGAACAAATCAGCCAGAATCTTAGTGATCGATGACGAGGAAAGCATTAGGAAAACCGTTTCAATGAGCTTAGAGCGCGCGGGCTACGTAGTGGACACAGCGGAAAACGGGAAACAGGCCATTGAGATGTCTGAGGCGAACTTCTACAATCTCGCTTTGATAGACATTCGCCTCCCAGACATGGAGGGCACCGAGCTCTTAACGGCTATGAAGGAAACAACACCGAGAATGATCAAGATCATACTGACCGGTTACCCGGCACTACAAAACGCAACTAGAGCTATCAACAAAGGTGTGGACGGCTACTTGATCAAACCAGTGAACACCGACGAACTGCTGAGGTTCATCAAGGAGAACCTCGATAAGCAGAAACACGAAAGCGAATACAGCCAGGAGAGGTTAGCTCAATTCGTGGAAACACGTCTAAAGGAGCTGCAGCCAGAAGAACTCGACACCTCAAAGACGTGACTAGAGGGTGCTCGGCTGTAAGGACTGTGCTAGTGAACTCTTCAGCTCCTAATGACTGAATGGAAAGAAGAACATTGAAGGACAAAGTAGTACGAAATAGGCGTCGGAGTTCAAGCCAAAGAGCTTATCATCGTAAGAACGTCCCGCCGTACAAGAAGATGACGGCAGACCATTTACAATATGATGAGAAGTTGATGGCGCTCCATAAGCATGCCCTCCAACTCAGCTCAGCGACCAATATTGAAGAGATAACGAAGTATACCTTGGACGCAGCTGAGTTCACCCTTGGGTTCGACCGAGCCGACATTTGCTTAGTTGAGAATGGATACTTGAAGCTTAAGGGAATCCGAGGAGCCCCAGTCGCTTTCTCCGTAATGCCGCTAAACGGACCCGGTATCAAAGTGCGCGCCGCGAACAGCAAGTCAACCGTTCGAGTTTCCGACACACGAAAGGACGCCGAATATGTTGATGGTAAAGGCTTTGACTGGAAAGGCCCCCCAACATCGCTTTCTGAGCTCGCCGTTCCAGTGATGATCGACGATCAAACCGCAGCCGTTCTAAACGTGGAAAGTACTCAGCCTGACAAGTTCACAGACGATGATCAGATACTCCTCGAAACATTAGCGATTCATGTTGCATCAGACCTCAGGCATCTAAGGGATATTGAGACACTGCGCAAGAGTGAACAACGCTTCCATGGACTCTTAGAACTTCTTCGAGTTGGAGTCTGCCTCCTAGACCAAAAAGGAAGCGTTCTCGTATGGAACAAGGCCGCTGAAGAGATTAGCGGGTACTCTCGTGAAGAGGTTGTAGGACAAGACAAGATTTGGCATTGGCTATTTCCTAATGATCAATATCGGAATGAGGTCATGGTGAACGTAAACACAATCATCGCGAATAGGCTGCATGGAGAGAACTTTGAAACCAAAATCAGACGAAAGGATGGTGAAATCAAGATTGTGTCATGGAACTTTCAGGCCATATTCGACGATAACAATCGCATGACAGGTTCAGTCGCTCTTGGCAGAGACGTCACGGACGAGGTGAGAATGCAGGAAGAACTTGAGCGCCGCTCGAAGCATTTGGAGGAGCTTGTGGATGAAAGAACGCTAAGCCTGAGTGAGAGCGAAGAGAGGTTATATGCGATAATTCAGGGCTCCCCCGAAGGCATTGTCGTTATTGATTCAAACGGCAACATAGCTGAGTGCAACCACGCGGCACTCCAACTATACAAATCTCCTTCCAGAGATCAGTTGATCGGCAGGAACCTAGTTGACCTAGTCGCTAAGAAGGACCGCGAAAATGCATTGAGGGTATTCAAAGAAGTGGCTAGGGCAGAAATAATGACACACCTGAGATTCACCATGCTAAGAAACGATGGTCAAGAATATCCTGCGGAAATATCGTTGAGCATCGTAAGAGACGCCGCTGGATCGCTGATAGTGTATGTAGCGATAGTCAGAGATCTCACAGAGCAAAATGAGATCCAGGAGCGACTGCAGAAGGCGGAGCGAATGGCTGTGATAGGTGAGACTGTGGCCATGGTGGGACACGACCTTCGAAACCCATTGCAGGGAATTTCAGGAGCAGCCTACCTCCTAAGGCAGAAGTTTGGTTCAACAGCAGATCCAGAAACTCTGGAGATGCTAAGGTTGATTGAGATGGGTGTTGGCCGCGCGGACAATATCGTTAAGGAGCTTTTGGATTACTCAAGGGAAATTCGCTTGGAACTCACAGAAACTAATGCGAAGACCATTACGGAAGCGGCATTACTTCAAGTTAGGATCCCTGAGAACGTAACGGTCAGGGACTTGACATATGATAAACCGAGATTGCTAATCGACGCGGCGAAAATCGAGAGAGTCTTCGTCAACCTTGTTGGAAACGCCATTGATGCAATGTCGAAAGGCGGTGAACTGACGATAACGTGTGCAGAGGCCGGAGAAATTCTTGAGGTCCAATTTTCAGATAGTGGCGAAGGCATACGTGACGACGTAATGCGTAATCTCTGGAAGCCTTTGAATACAACCAAATCAAAGGGCATGGGACTCGGACTAGCGATCTGCAAACGCATAGTAGAGGCCCACGGCGGATCTATTGAAGTTAAGAGCATTCTTGGAAAGGGATCAACCTTCACGATAAGGCTCCCTATCAAACCTAAGACAGGAGCATTGAACCGCGGTCAAGATTACATTCTGAATGAGGCAGATGCTTCCCCAGTTCGGTAATGGCACGAGTGGTTCAAATGTCTCCCAGACTAACTGCAACCGCAATGAGACTCATTGGAGTACACACACACGGCCCTTCCTTCCTTGCCGTTCTATTGCATGTCTCTCCAGTTCGACATCGCGCACTGTTACAAATACGATATTTCGACTCTTCTATAGATCAGGAAGAACCATGTCGGCTGTAGACATCCTTCAGAAACTGGTGGAATTTCCGTCGTATGAGGAAGACGGGATGCGGAAGTGTGCGAAATTCCTCTCAAACGAATTGAGCCGTGTAGGTTTCACCGTCGCTGTTGACGAGTTGAGCAATGTCTATGGCTCAAGGCAGTTCGCTAGCGGCAACGACGCGTTTCTGATCAACACACATTTCGATACCGTCACACCATCGACGAGTTGGACCAGAAATCCAATGCAGGTATCTGTAGAAGGCGACCACCTATATGGACTTGGCACGGCAGACAGCAAAGGAGGAATCGCTGCGAGCCTTCAGGCCCTAAGAGACTTGGACGAATGCAGGTTCAAGAAACTCGAGGTGCTCTTCTCGAACTACGAAGATAACTCGGGAGTACTTGACGGAAAGAGGTGGCTGGGCACACCCTACTTTCTAGCACACAACCGACTAGAGGCAGAAACCGGAATTAACGTCGAAGGGACTACGCAAGCGGACCGGTTTATGGTTTCGCTGGGTTGTGGAGGACGGGTAGCATTTGATGTAACGGTCATCGGAAAGGAAGCACATACCGCGGAGCCCTCCTGGCGAACCCTAGGGCATAACGCAATCTACGACATGATAAAGGTCATCGAGACGCTGCGAAAGATGCCGGCGGCAAAAATGACGATTGACGACTACGACGCCTACACCGAACTGAACGTGAGCCTAATTCAAGGTGGAACAGCAATCAACATCGTCCCAGGTGAATGCAAGATTGAATGCGAACGTCGAGTTCTCCCTAACGAAGATTGGGATATAGTCAAGAGTCAAGTCGAGAATTTCCTCCGTATGGTACGAGACGTAGAGTTCAAAGTCTACTTCTACGAACCTCAGAGGTCGTATCTGCTCGACCGCGCAGACCCTCTTGTGGAGCTTGCTGTGGCGAGTACTCAGCAAACGCTCGGATACACACCCAAGTTCAGAGTTGACTCCGGCAGAACCGACTCCGGCTACTTTGACCAGTTGGCCGGCATCAAGACTTTCATAATGGGACCGGGCGAGGGCTCCGCTGTGGAACACAAACCCAACGAATATGTGAGCGCCAAGAGAATCGAAGAGTTCAGCCGAATAATGCGCTACATGCTCACAAAGAGTGTCTGACACAACACACTCGAACAGGTACTGCTGACAATAATCGAAAGACACTCATCATGTTTCATCTTAGCTGATTGAATCCTTAGAACACTAATCTGATAACTTGTTCGCGACGAGGAACCTAAGAATCGACATGCCCAGTCTCGGAATGAGTCTGGGTCGGCTCATGTAGGATCGGGCTGAATTGAATAGGGCATATCGGGTTTCTCGGATTTTCCGTGACTACGAATGTCCAGCGCGATCACACGATAATGCCTAGACAACTCGGGTATCAATGGCGCCCAGAGGCGGGAACTGTCGGATAGGCCGTGGAGCAGGATAAGGGGAAAACCGGCGCCGTGCTCTTGGTAGTAGATGGCAATTCCGTTCGAAACTATTCTCACCATCTGTCACGCGTCTACGGGTCAAGCGAACATGTTTCCATTCAACACTTTGTGGTAGACGGGGTTAGAAAGGAGATGTACTTGATCGCGGATCCTACTTATGGTATGGTAGCTTGAATCGGCAACGCTAGGTAGTTCATAAAAAGGGTGTGAAAGGGATCTAGGAGGCTGTGGAGGTTGTATTGGTTGTTGTTGCATTTACGGTCGTTGTCACGTTAGCTTGGGTTATCGTCGTGTTGGCTACCGTATATGTTACGGTATAGCTGATAGTCACGTTAGCAACCGTTTGAGTCACCGAGATTGTCTGATTAAGGTACTGAGTCTGCGTTACAGTGACATTTGCCGGGGTTTGCATGCCGCTTGATGGGGGTACATTACCAGAAGCCGGGGTCGTCGAGTTAGTCGAACTGTTTAGAGTTGTGGATAGAGTCGAGTTGGTATTAGTCGTTGACGTCATGTTCTCAGACTGGGTGTTTGTCGTGTTCTGGGGCTCGACAGTTGAAGTAGCTGTTGAATTGGTAACTTGAGTATTATTTCCGAGGCCAGTAGTTAGGGATGTAACGTTTTCAACCGTATTCGCAGGATTCACGCTGAAGCTTCCTGTGTTCTCATTAATTGTGCCCGAGAGTGAGAGGTAGGATGTCGAAGTAAGCTGGCTTGGTGAGTCGAACGTAAGGGTTTGACCGTTCATTGTCCCTTGAAGGATGAGTTGATCTTTGCCGGAGTTTGTGTCGGCGAATATTGCGGCTGCGCCAAAATTGCTTATGCTTCCCTGGCCGCCGGTTAACTGGAAGGTTGTCGAGTTAATTTGGAGGGATCCTGTCACGTTTTGTATTATGAGCCACTGGTTTGAGTTCTTGTAGGCGTCGGCGGTGAGATTTAGCGTGCTTGCTCCGGAGAGGCCGCTACCAATGGCGGTAGCTTGACCAGTCATGTTAACGGTGATTGTTTCGGTTTGGGATTGTTGGGTGGCATGTGCTAGTGTAGGTGATAGGGAGAGAACTGCGATTGTTACGAGCAGTGCTGCGAAATATCGATGTGCGAGTGGGGTTTTCATTTCTTTCCAGGCCTCCTGGAATAGCACGAGGTATATCAATGTTCTTTCTGTGAAACAATAATGTCTCATTCAAAGTCTACTGGCATAAATAACCGCATTTGCAGCCACTTTGGCTTGCGTAGGATTGATTGGACTGAGGCTATATTCCGGGATTACATACATACGTCCTAGAGTTGTATCGATTGAGAGCTTCCCTGTTTACAATTGCTTTGTCAGTTCTACTCATTGGATGTTGTGTTGGTTCGGTAGCTGGACAAGGGGTCACCAGTGGCTATACGGTTTACGTGACCTTCTTCTACCCATTTCACGTCCTGTATAACTTGCAGGTCACAATTCGAGATCAAACAGGACGGGTCATTGGTACCGGGATAAGTTATGATGGAAGCATGGCCATAGTCCCTGTTCGAACAGAAACCCCAACGATTTCCTTGACTGTAACTGTATCGGGATACGCCAGCGGGCCGTTAACTTACTACTATCCGGCCAGCATCAACTTCTGGTCTATACATGGTTCGTCCACAGCACCCGTCCAAAGTGACGGCGGAGACTATTGGATCACTGTGAACCTGTCGTAGCGAGATTCTATCAAGATGCAATTACTCCCTCACTGCGCGCTGCCGATAGTCCTTTCGCGAAGCTAAATTGACAAAGAAACGATTCTAGAAAGAAGCGGGTCTCCATAGTTCGCTAGGTCAGGATTTCGTCATCTTTCTCAATCTGGATCCTAATTCTATCCAGTTTCCATCCGGATCTTTAACGTAAGCCAATAACCATCTTCCTTCCTTGAAGGGCGGCATTGCCCTTCTCTCCCGCTTCACCAGTTTCCTATACGCGTCTGATGCGTCTTTCACTTCGAACGCCAAATGATCGAGACCTGAGCTTCCCCCGTGCCCGTACCTCTTTGGGTACCAGTTCAGTTCCAGAACTTGTCTCGACCCTCTCGTAGTTAGCCAAGCAACACGCCCACCAGTTTCTTTTATCGTGGTTTTGAAGAGAAGCTTCATTCCCAATGCTCTCCTGTAAAACGCGATTGATCGTTCCAGGTTCGATACGTGGATTCCAGTGTAGATGAACTTGGATTTCACAATGATCGCTTGAAACCATCGTCTTTGCGTAATATGAGTTGGGAGAGCTTGTGAATGTTGCGTGCTTATTCAGTGATGCCAACGTAATCGATTGGGGCTGTAGGCCTCTCTTTTCTCATAGCACCCCTCTCGCTCTCCAAATAAACCAGCAAATCTTGGATTCTGCGATAAGCATCCAAGAATTCAAGCCCTTTCCTAGTTATGTAGTAGAAACGACGTTGCACCAAGCTAGATTGCAACGGATCACCCCTTACACGAACAACAACCAAATCGCAATGCGCCATTTTCACTTTGATATGCACGAACAAGTTCGCTCAGTTAACGCGCGGCGCGATTTCATTTTAAAGCTTGCTCACCTGAGTTTAACCATCTCAAGTGGGTCCAGAGACGTTCCTCTCCCAATCTCAACTATTCGCTAAATAAAATAGCTGAGATGGAATCTTGTCGTCGACGATTCGACTGCTTGACAAAGCAGGCACTTCCCTTCATCGGTTTATGATTAGTCAACTATGAACCATAACTCGTTAATTCCTTGATTTTTCTGCATCGAAACACGTTGAAGGTTTGAGGAGTAAATTCTTAATCTATGGTGCGTAAGAGTTGGATGAAGTCCTTGAGTCCTTCAACATTCTCGATTGTTGCTTTCGACCGTAAGAACGGGGACATTGGAGTCGCCGTTCAGTCTAAGTTCATAGCTGTTGGCCCGGTAGTACCTTGGGCTAAAGCAGGAGTCGGGGCGGTGGCGACGCAGGCATCGGTTAACGTCGGTTACGGCCCTAAGGCACTCAGAATGCTTGAGGAGGGGCTGGCATCTTCTGAGGTGCTTGAACGACTATTGCTGGAAGACGAACAGAGGCAGGTACGCCAGGTGGCTATAATTGATGCCAAGGGCACGGTGGCAGTTCACACCGGGACTGGGTGTATGGAATGGGCAGGACATGTTACTGGGGACGGGTACAGTTGTCAGGGGAATATCCTCGTCGGGAGAAATGTAGTTGAATCGATGGCGCGAGCATACGATCAAACCGCGGGCGACCTCATCGACAGACTTCTAGCTGCGCTTTCGGCCGGCCAGAACGCTGGCGGCGATCGCAGAGGGCAACAGTCAGCCGCGCTTCTAGTTGTCAGAGAGAAGGGTGGTTACGAAGGGTTCACTGACAGATACGTGGACTTACGAGTAGACGACGCCACACACCCAATCGACGAACTCAAACGCATCTTCAAGATCTACGACATGACAATGCTCTCACGCGAAGACCCAAGCAACCTGATCCCAATAGCGGACGATGCCGCTATGAACTTGCAGAGAAACCTGAAGAGGCTCGGATTCTATAAAGGCTCAATCAACGGAAAGTATGATGAGCCAACAAAGAAAGCATTGCGAAATTTCGTAAGCATCAACAACTTCGAAAACAGAATGCATGAAGAGGGAGTTATCTGGAAAAGCATACTTCACTATATGGAGGGTGCTGCAGAGAAGACTAAGCCCAAGCCCGGACGGTTATCGAAGAAAGGTGGACCGCATAATCGCGATCCGTCGTTTGGGTCCAAAGTAAGAAGGAAACGTAAAACCTAACGTAATGGCGACGACTTTCCTGGGAGTCTTACGCTGGCGTCCTTCTGATGCTCGAAATTGCCCTCGAGTTGATTCTTTTCGCCGCGCTGCTACATGCCGGATGGAATCTGCTCTCAAAGTCCTCCGCTAACACACTAGCTTTCATGTGGTGGATGTACTTCCTCGGCGCAATAGGCTACGGGTTGATACTTCTTCCAATGTCGACAATATATTTGGCCACAGCCTCGATCGTGCCTTTCCTTGTGTCCTCCCTAGCGGAGGTTGGCTATCTACTGACGTTAGCAAAGGGTTACGAACGCGGCGATCTCTCCTTGGTTTACCCTGTCTCTCGAGGTGGGGCCCCAATCTTAACCGCCCTATGGGCTGCGTTGTTCGGGGAAATGCTACCTACGTTTGGCATTATTGGCATATTACTGTCCGTCGCGGGGGTTTGTTGTCTCTCGCTCAGCGAGGCCAACACAAACATCAGACAAGTAGCTAGGTTCCAACTGAGTCGCGCAACTACTTGGGCATTGGCAGCAGCGTTCTTCATATCAGTTTATTCCGTTTCAGATAGCTTCGCAGTCATTTCCACTCCGCCAGCCGTGTATATTTGGTGGGTTTTCATGTGCATGGCGGTATTTTCAGCTCCCTTTGTCTGGCGTCGGACACGCGTTAAAGGTAATATCTCCGAGATCAAGTCGAGCTGGAAGAAGATCTCGGTCGCCGGAGCTGGTTCCTTGGTCTCGTACCTGGCGGTTCTGTTCGCGCTTAAGCTAACGAGTGTCAGCTACGTTGTAACTGGCCGTGCATTGAGTTTGCTTTTCGCAGCAATTCTAGGAGTTCTTTTCCTAAAAGAGAAAATCAGTCCCATGCGAATACTTGGAGCGGCCCTCATGATTCTAGGTATGGCCACAATAGCAGTTCTTGGATCATGACATTGGCCGATTTTGTTTCGGCGGCGGATGTTTACCGTTGGATCATTCTCTTAGCGTTGATTCATGGGAACGACATGTCGGTTAGTGGGGCCCGTGTATTCGATTTGCGGCCGTATTAGTCTATTATTCGCTACCTGCTCTAGGACGTTTGCGGTCCATCCGACGCATCTGCTAGCAGCGAATGTAGCCGTGAACAGGTCTGACGGTAGGCCGACTGAGTGCATAACTACTGCCGAGTAGAATTCCACGTTAGGGTAGAGCTTCCGTTCAGGCCTGTGCTCTTGTAGGATCCGTACTCCAACCTCCTCAACTCGCCGCGCCAACTGCACTAAACTGCGATCGGCCGTTTTTCCCGCTATTTCCCTAAGGATCTCCGCTCGCGGGTCTGTTGTACGATAGACTCTGTGCCCAAAGCCCATTAAACGTCGACCCGCCTTCAGCTCATTTCTCATCCATTCTTCTGCGCGTTCCGGTGTTCCTACAGTCTCCAGCATTTTCAACACTGGTGCAGGAGCGCCACCGTGAAGCGGCCCTTTCAGGGCTCCAATGGCAGCCGTTATGGCAGAGTACATGTCCGACCAAGTTGACGCAACCACTCTAGCTGCGAATGTCGATGAATTCATTTCATGATCGGCAAGCAGAACGAGATACTTGTTCACAGCATCAACCTTAACCGGGTCTGGCTCTCTGCCGGTTAACATGTAAATGTAATTTGCGGCATGGCTAAGGTCGTTGCGGGGATCTATGAGTTCTTGGCCTTTGCGAATCCGGTCGAACGCAGCGTTGATTGTCGGAATCTTAGCCGCAATCGACACCGCATCACTCATATCTGGATTCTTGAGGGGAATTCCCGTTCCAAGAATGGATATCGCTGTCCTAAGGACGTCAAGGGTGTTCGATGAAAGTGGAAGATTACGCATAGCCGTCTTAAGATTTGCCGGAATTGCCCGCTCTTGGCTCAATCGAGCCTTTAGTTCGTCTAGTTGTCTCTGGTTAGGTAAGTCGCCGTTCCAAAGAAGGTATGCCACTTCCTCGAAGGACAGGGATGCGGCCAAATCGTGAATGTCATAACCTCGGTATATTAGCCGTCCAGCATTACCATCTATCAAACAGATACCGCTAGTGTCAACGATGACTCCCTCGAGCCCCTTAGCCATAATCATTTATCGATCGTAGACTCCCTCAGGCCTCTTTCTTATTACCGCGCCCTTACCATATTTTGAAGCTTACTTTCGTCTGATTCATTTTTCTTGATGAACGTGGGAGTTGCTGAGAAAGAGGTAGGGAGTATTGCAAATCGAATATTGTGAGTTTCCAGAAGACGTGCTCTACGATCTTGAGAACAATGTTTGGGTGAGGACGGAATCAGAGAATCGAGTGAAGTTAGGTATAACGAGCGTTTACGCGGCACTCGCAGGCAGACTCAACAAGGTAAGCTTCAAACAGTTCGCCGCGGACGTAAGGAAAGGTCAAAGTGTCGCTACTATCGAGAGTTCAAGATATTTTGGTGTAGTTCGAACACCCCTTACAGGGAGGCTGATTGCAATTAACGCCGGACTAGAGAGAGATCCGAAGCTTGCAAACGACTCGCCGTATACCCTTGGGTGGTTTGCGGAGCTTGAACCAGTTCTTCCCAATGACGATCTAAGGTCACTCACGGAACCGAAGAACGCGGTGGATAGGATCAGGGTGCAGATCAGTGAACTGCATGTTAGGTGTTTCAAGGCTTACCCGGACTATGAGATGTGGGAGATTGGCGTCGAATGTGCAGCGGTTCTGGTTCAGTTGAACGAGTTAATGGAACGTTGCAAGCTAGGTGAGGTCGTTCACGTAATCTCTGACGATCTCACCGCGGACATTGAGATGGAGAGATGGTCGGATGAAACAGGTCAGGCTGTACTCGAATCGAGGAGAGAAGGGAAGTTGACGCACTTTATTGTGAGGAAGGTGAAGGCTTAGGGTTTTTGGATGGGGTTGCGAACCATGTTTCCCCATTCGGCCCATGACCCGTCATAGTTCTTGACGTTCGGGTAACCGAGGAGATATGTCAGGACAAACCATGAGAACGATGATCGTTCACCGATTCTGCAATAGGTGACGACGTTCTTATCGGGCGTAACCCCATTGGCTTGGTATAATCTTCCGAGTTCTACTGCCGATTTGAATGTCCCGTCTTCCTTGACGGCTTGAGACCAGGGGATGTTCACGGCACCTGGTATGTGTCCTCCGCGTTGGGCGTGTTCGTTCGGGTATTCAGGAGGGGCGGTTATCTCGCCTGTGAATTCCGCCGGGCTTCGAACATCTACGAGCACGCTGTTATGCTGTCCTAGACTTTTCTTCATGTCGTCGAGGTAGGTCCTGATTGCCTCGTCCTGTCCCTTCGCTTTGTATGGAGCCCTAGCGTGGCTGGGTCGTTCCTTCGTCACTTCTCGATCCTCTGCCAGCCATTTCTTCCGGCCACCATTCATCAAGACCACTTTCTCTACGCCGTAATATTTTAGGATCCAGAATGCGAAAGCAGCAAACCAGTTGTTGAAGTCTCCATAGAGCACGACAGTAGTGTTAGCGCTTACACCGGTCCTCGATAGCAGGTCTTCGAGTTGTTGCTTACTTAGAATGTCACGTGAAAGTGGGTCGTTCATGTCTTTTCTCCAGTCGAAGAGAACTGCGCCTGGTATGTGACCGAGGTTGTAGTTGGCTGTTGGGTCGTAGTCGACTTCGGCTATTCGGATATTCGAATCTTTCAGATGTTCCTTAACCCAGTCTGTTTCAACGAGAACTTCAGGATGCTTGTAGGCAACTGCTGAACTTACCTGAGACATCAAACTTCATCATTACCATGACATATGGCATATTTAACCTAGACTGACCGATGACTCCAAAGTTCAAAAATGCAAACCATCGCTCAAAGTTTAAATTTGGACACAACGCTGCAGTTCATTAACGGGCATGTTATTGACGCCCGGTGAACCGAGACTTTTGCCGTTTCTCGCGAGACCAGGCGCTGGTATGTCCCCGAAAGCAATCATTGCGGTTAGATAGGTCAGGTTTCATAGTTGTCCTTCAAAATTGTTGACGGTCTGACTTTCGACGACGTTCTACTCGTTCCCAAGAAAACCAGCGTTCATTCTCGAAAAGAAGTGCATACTAGCACTAAACTCTCCCGTCACATACAATTGAACACCCCTATAGTCAGCGCACCAATGGATACTGTCACCGAACATGCGATGGCCATTACCATGGCCCGCGCGGGCGGAATCGGAATCATACCCCGA
>Ga0208821_1000536_pt1 | contig 28686 bp, 26 predicted proteins | sample June2015DPH_20_5_FD_184720 | JGI IMG/M metagenome (GOLD analysis project Ga0208821, IMG submission 184720) | Peatland microbial communities from SPRUCE experiment site at the Marcell Experimental Forest, Minnesota, USA - June2015DPH_20_40... | ecosystem: Environmental > Terrestrial > Soil >... | reverse complement strand
TGGCCTACCTTTTCTACGCGTTCGCTCTTACCGAACTTTCCGCGTCACGCGTGGCAGCCTTCGCGTACCTCCAGCCGGTTGTGGCGGCGCTTCTGGGGACATGGCTGCTTGGGGAGAGGATCACACCGAGGGTCGTCGCCGGCGGCGGACTGATTCTGTTGGGCGTGTACTTGGCCGAGCGCGAACGTGGGGAATTTGAATGAGTTTTCTTTCACCACCTCGAAGCCATCGGCCCTTTCGGCAAGTCTATAGACTGATTGCTGCAGCGGCATTAGCGTGGGTGTCCCTCCTGATACCGCTTCAGCGAGGTCACGGGGAAGGATGTGGCTCCTCGAGTGCCTGTGAGACAGACTCCCACTCACCGTCCAAGCACCTGTCTCGAGATAACGGTCTCAAATCTCGAGAAACTCCTTATCACCTGACCGTCCGCTCCAACATTGCTGCGGTCGCGGATGCCGATACGTCCCAACTGCTCTACGAGAAGAATCCGAATAAAATCCACCCGATTGCCTCTATTACTAAACTGATGACGGCTATCGTCACTCTCGATGCAAAGCTTCCACTGGCTGATGTGGTCGCGGTTAGCGATGAAGACGTCGATGATCTGAAGGGCACGCGTTCCTCCTTGAGCGTTGGCTCGCGCTTGACCCGGGAAGACATGCTGCACATTGCCCTGATGGCATCCGAGAATAGGGCTGCGGCGTGCCTCAGCCGCTATTATCCCGGAGGGCGGCCGGCTTTCGTTGAAGCCATGAACCGCAAAGCTCGTGAATTGGGCATGGACAATACTCACTTTGTCAGCCCAAACGGACTTTCCGCTGAGAATGTCTCGACAGCTCTGGATCTGGTAAGGCTCGTGAAAGCTGCATACGAATATCCTCTGATTCGGCATTTCTCTACAGACAGCAAATACGATGTCTTTGTGGGCAAAACGGGCAAAAGGCGGTTGCAGTACCTCAACACGAACCGCTTGGTTGGTCATCCCGGGTGGGAAATTGAGCTCCAAAAGACGGGATATATCAGCGAATCCGGCAGGTGCCTGGTGCTGGAAGCGCAGGTCGATGGCAGGAACCTCATCATGGTGTTCTTGGATTCCTATGGCAAACTGACTTGTTTTGCTGATGCCCGACGCGTGCGAAGACAATTGGCTCTGCAACCGGAACGCTGACTCACGACTCTGAAGGCGGTTGGGAAATCACAGATCATCCGGGACCATGTTTCCTTCCCTTCTTCGCGGTGCAGGCTAAGCTATCGTTTTGTCGGGGGGGCAGCGCATTTAGTGATGACTGACCACTGTTCTGCCCCCCTCTTCTGACTCCTGACTTCTGACTTCTGACTCCTTCCCCCTGGAACCACTCAAGGCAGGATTTCGACCACCGGGCCTCTTTTGGCGGGCCGGAATGCCAGCGCAAGGAACAGGCCCATCACGAATCCTCCGACGTGGCCCCACCAAGCCACCCCGCCACCCGTGGCGGACTGAATCGCCAGCATCTGGTAGCCCGTAACGAACTGGATCAGGAACCAGTAGCCAAGCACCAGGATGGCGGGTAGCTCGACCGTCCAAAAGAAGAAGATCAAGGGGATGAGAGTTGTAATGCGGGCTCGTGGAAAGCTGACGAAGTAGGCGCCAAGCACTCCTGCGATAGCTCCGCTCGCTCCGATGGTCGGCATGCGGGACCCCGCGTTGAGGACGATGTGAAGAATTGCCCCCGCCAAACCTGAAAGTAAGTAGAGACACAGAAACTTGAAATGCCCAAAGCGGTCTTCCACACTCCGCCCGAACACGAAGAGGAAGAGCATGTTTCCCAGGAGGTGCAGCCATCCTCCATGCAGGAACATGGAAATGAAGATCGGGGCAAGAAAGCCTGCGACTGTCAGGTTTGCGAACCCATAGCGTGTGACATATCGCGCCGGGACGATTCCAAAGACAAAAACCAGTCGGTTAATATTTGGGCCGTGCGCAAGTTCAAAGAAGAAGACCCATACATTGGCGATGATGATGGCGAGAGTAACAAACCAGAAGCTCCGCCGCCGGATGTGGTCGGTGAGGGGGAGAGGAACCATAGACCGACCATTTTACATGGGGAAGGTCGTAGCGCCCACGGGAAAAGCACCGGTATCGTGGTGTCTTTGCGGGCGACTCTCCCTTCCTGAAGGCAGTGAAATGATCTCGTGCACTTAGCCTTCTCCGCTGTGAAGTTGGAACCCTACGCTAACATGCTAAGACGACCCCGATCAAGCATGTTTCATTCCATGTCTTTTCAAGTCAGACTACTTCCTGAACGACTGCATAAATGTATCGTCCTTGTCGCAGCAAAAGTAGTTGGCGGGCCGTGGAAGCGGCCCGCCAAGTTAGTTTCCAAGTTCTCAGCGGCGGCTTTCAGTGTGAGGTGTTATTGATTGAAAACGAGGACCTTGTTCGAGCGAGCGAAGCGAATCTCAGCGAGGGACATCGTCCCGTCCGAAGCGGTGTTGTAAACAACCGCATCGCGGTCGTAGCCCTTGGAACGCTCCTCGACTCTGCCTTCTGTTGAGAGAACAACTTTGTGGTGCCGGACGAATTCTACGGTTGCCTCAGGGCTGTGGGTTTCCCACTGTACAGAACACTTACCTGCCGGGAGAGTTGTGCCGTTCAGAACGACATCATGGGAAAGGGTCACAGCCCGCGAGTCCTTAGCCAAGGCGGGAATGCCGGAGGCCAGAAGCAGCGCCACCGACAGAGCCGATGTTCCGAGAGACTTTCTGATGTTCATATTCATTCGATTCTCCTTTTTCATTTGATTTTGCTTTCTACCTGCACAGCCATATTCCTTCAGGCCTGTTGCGACGTCGATGCACTGTGGGTGAACTGTTGTTGAACTTTGAATGAACACGAAACCTGCCCAGAATAAAGGGCGAATTCGATAGGCGGAGCGATTCTCGGAAGAGGCTTTCCCTCGTTTGGAATACGTGCTAGAGTGTTTACGTTCCCCATGGAAAAAGTTTCGAATCGCCCCCACGAGGTTCGCTTCGCGGCGTTCGCAGTTGATCTTCAAGCCGGTGAGCTGCGCAAGCACGGAGTGAAGATAAGGCTCCAGGAACAACCCTTTCAAATGCTGTCGGTGTTGCTCGAGCGGCCCGGCGAAGTCGTGACGCGAGAGGAACTCCAGAAGAGACTTTGGTCCGGTAACACCTTTGTGGACTTCGAGCACAGTTTGGCCACGGCGGTCAAGAAGCTCCGCCGGGCCTTAGGCGATTCCGCCGCTCATTCACAATTCATTGAAACTCTGCCCCGGCGAGGCTACCGCTTCATCGCAACCCTGGAAGCAGAGCCTCGAGCGGGCAAGCCGATTGTGGCGGTGCTGCCGTTCGAGAACCTGACAGGTGATGCCGGGCAGGAGTACTTCAGCGACGGGATGACCGAGGAGATGATTGCGCGGTTGGGACGCTTGTACCCGCAACGTCTGGGTGTCATCGCCCGGGCATCTGCGATTCGATACAAAAACACCGACAAGGACATTGACCAAATCGGGCGAGAGCTGGGGGCGGACTTTGTCCTCAAAGGCAGCGTGCGCCGCGCGGGCAAGCGAGTGCGTATCACCGCAGAACTCATTCAGGTCAAGGACCGCACTCACCTCTGGGCCGATAGCTTTGAGGGCGATCGGGCAAATGTAGTGGCGATGCACAGCGAGGTTGCCCGCCACATTGCTCGCTCCTTGCAGGTTGAATTGCTTCCCGCAAAGCGCGCGGCAATGGCCGGGGCTTCGACCACAAATCAGGGAGCCCACGGGGCGTTTCTCAAAGGTCGCTACTGCTTGAACAAAGGAACTGCCGAAGGGGTGAAGAATGCGATTGAGCACTTTGAGGAGGCAACCTCCACAGACTCCAGGTATGCCGTGGCATATGCTGGGTTAGCTGTCGCCTTGGACTTGGCTGACCACTTCCGTGTCTTTCCCGGCAAGCAGGCTTTCCCCAGAGCCAAGTCGGCAGCGATCAGGGCTCTGGAGCTTAACGATTTGCTTCCCGAAGCCCACAACGCCTTGGCTTTCGCCAAGCATTCATTCGACTGGGACTGGGCCGGGGCCGAGCCCATCTACCAGCGCGCCATAGCGCTTAACCCCAACTTTGCGACTGCCCGTCATTGGCATGGGTTCTATTTAGGAATGCTGGGGCGCGTGGATGAGGCCCTGGCAGAGATGCGACGAGCCCAAGAGCTTAATCCCCTGTCCCTCATTATCAGAACCCACTTAGGGCTGATGTTGTGCCGGGGACGCCGGTACCATGAGGCGATCGAACAGCTCAGGCAGACGCTCGAGATGGAACCGGACTTCGCTGCGGCGCACTACTTCCTTGCTTGGGCCTATGAGCAAAAGGGAATGTACGAGGAAACGATCACGCATCTCCAAAAAGCGCTGGCAGCTTCCCCGGGTAGTCCCGACGGGGTAGCGGCACTCGGTCACGCCCATGCCGTCTTTAAGAGAAGAGGATACGCGCAGAAGGCGCTCAAAGAATTGCACAAGCTGTCGGAACGGAGATTTGTCTCGGCATACGATTTTGCGATTATTTACGTCGGCCTTGATGAGGCAGACCAGGCGTTCAAGTGGCTGGAAAGGGCCTACGAAGAACGCTCCTTCTCAATGCTTATGAGCCTCAAAGGGGAGCCAAGGCTGGACACTCTTCGCTCCGATCCTCGTTTTCAAGACCTCGTGCGCCGCGTGGGTTTGCCACCTTAGGCCTTTTGTGGGCTGCGTGCCATAGGCGCGACCAAAAGCAGATTCTTCGCTGCGCTCAGAATGACATGTCATCCTGATCCCGCCGTTCAAGCCTGTCATTCTGAGCGGAGCGAAGAATCTGCTTTTCTTCGCGCAGCGCGGAGAAGTCGGCGCCTAGTGCAACAGCGCGGCATAGCCGCAACCAACACGTAGGGCCGAACGGCGTTCGGCCCTGGGGCGAGCGCCGCTCGCCCCTATGCGACGCGCAAAATCTTCGCGCCACAACAAGGTCCCAGGAACTAGTGCAACAGATGCATCGTCAATGTGGCGGCAGAATCAGTTGGCGGGTCGGGGGCGCGGCCCGCCAAATTAGCTTCCAAATCTTCAGCAGCGGCTCGCAGCGTGAGGTGTCATTGATTGAAAACGAGGACCTCGCTCGAGCCAGCGAAGCGAATCTCACTGATGGTCCTGGTCCCATCCGAGGCGGTGTCGTAGAAAACCATAGTGGAGTTGTACTTCTTGCCACGGTCTTCTAATCTGCCCTCTGTTGAGAGAACAACTTTGTGGCCCTGCGCGAATTCCACGGCTGCTTGAGGGTTGTGAGCTTCCCACTGTACAACATATTCACCTGCCGGAAGAGTTTTGCCGTTCAGTACGGTAGCATGCGTAACGGTCACAGTCCGCGAGTTCTTGGCTAACCCTGGAATGCCGGAAGCGAGAAGCAGAGCTGCTGAGAGAATTGATGTCCCGAGATACTTTCTGATATCCATTGCATCCTCCTTCGTTGCTGGTTGGTCTTCGTTAATCGGAGCGGCCGAGCCCTCGGACCGCGCCTCCTTTGCCCGGTCGCCTCTTGCATTTAAGTTGCGGATACCCTTAGAATCAAAGGGGGTTAAATGAGAAGCGGGGGGCCACAAGGCCTCAAGCCTTTCCCAGGGATTCTCTTCGCCCAGGCCGCCAAACCTTCAGCGAAGAGAGTCCATTTAACCCCTTACGTTTTCTTGCCCGCTCACCACCCTAGGCGTGATGAGTCGGTTTTCGTTCACTAATCTCCTGAAACCGTCGGCTCAGTGCTGGTTTCCTTTTCTTAGACGCGCGCTCGACAATTCGGTTAGCTTTCCTCATTCAGCACCTAGTACGTATGGGCCTTGCGCGAAGTTCCATACAATGGCGGCATTCCCAAACAGTAGATGGCATGCGGAAGCTTGAGCTGTGGTCCTGCCTGCCACGTACTACCCACTGCCTGTGGAGCGGAGTCATTCCCGCGAAAGCGGGAATCCAGTCCGACGACAGCACATTTCCCGAGGTCTGTGGAGTAGATTCCTCCCGCCATGGCGGGAGGGGAATGACTAGGTCTCGCAAATGACACTAATACCCGCGTACGCTTGCTTGTCGCGTGGGGGCATCTCGGGTAAGATAGGCGCGAAAAAGTAAGGTAGTCATCGTGCCTGTACTCAGGAGGGTGGTGTTATGAAAGCTTACTTCCACGGGATTCTTTTCTTCCTGTCGGCGTGTCTCTTGCCGATATCCGTAATGGCACAGGGCCTGGGAACGCCAGACCCTGCCATCGGCATTCCTCATGATTTGGTACAAGCAAACTGGCTCGTGGCGGGAAAGGTAAAGACCGTTCAGGGCGATCCCATGCGCGGCGCCACGCTGATGGTGCCGCGCCTTGTTGCCGCGGGTTCCGGAATCCTCGCTACCGATGCCGGTCTGGTTGAGGGCGCCGTGAGCGCCGATTCGAAGGTCCGCATTTTCAAAGGCATTCCCTTCGCGGCGCCGCCCGTTGGCGCTTTGCGCTGGAAAGCCCCCCAACCTGTTCCGAGTTGGACCGGAGTCCGCAAAGCGACTGACTTTGGGGCGCGCTGTATGCAGGGGCGCATTTTCGAGGACATGATTTTCCGTGACAGCGGGCCCAGCGAAGACTGTTTGTACCTGAACGTCTGGACGCCGGCGACATCTTCGCAGGCCCATTTGCCGGTCATGGTGTGGATCTATGGCGGAGGTTTTGCCGCCGGCTCGGCTTCCGAACCGCGCCAGGACGGTGAGAACCTGGCAAAAAAGGGAGTGGTGGTGGTTAGTTTCAATTACCGTCTCGGTGTGTTTGGATTCCTCTCCCACCCTGATCTTAGCAAGGAGTCTGGCCACAATGCCTCCGGCAACTACGGTCTATGGGATCAGGTTGCAGCTCTGGAATGGGTCCGAAGGAACATTGCCGCATTCGGTGGCGACCCTGACAACGTGACGATCTTCGGCGAGTCGGCCGGATCCTTCTCCGTTAGTGCGCTGATGGCATCGCCGCTTGCGCAGGGCTTATTCCAACGGGCGATTGGCGAGAGCGGCGCTTTCTTCAGCGTCACGCTCGGTGCGAAGCCCCTCGCCGTGTCGGAACAGGCGGACCAGAAATTCACGGATTCGCTGGGGGTGCATTCCCTCGAGGCGCTCCGGACCCTACCGGCTGACGCACTTCTGGAGGCTGCCAGGAAGCAGGGGATGATCCGGTTCTGGCCGATCATCGACGGTTACTTCCTGCCCGAGGAGGTTCGGTCGATTTTCGCGAGCGGGAAGCAAAGCAAGGTCCCACTCCTGGCGGGTTGGAATGCCGATGAGGGGGACTTCCACGCCATCTTTGCGGGAGCCGCCCCCACCGCGCCCAACTTTGTCGCGCGCGCGCAGACCCTGTTCGGGGACAAGGCCGACGCATTTCTGAAGCTCTACCCCGCAGGGACTGACGATCAGGCCAAGCGCTCTGCGCAGGATCTCGCCGGAGATCAATTTATCGCCTTCTCCACCTGGAAGTGGATCGAATTGCAGGCTGCAACTGGAAATTCTCGCGTCTTCCGGTATGAATTCGATGACGCTCCGCCCTCGGCTGCAAAGGACAGCACCGCTCCTTCGCGAGGCGCGTACCATTCGGCTGAAATTGAGTTCGTTTTTGAGGCGCTGGCATCGAAAAACCTCCCCTGGCGCCCGGAGGACGAGAAGCTCTCTGATCTCATGTCTTCCTACTGGACCAACTTCGCCAAGACCGGGGACCCGAACGGTCCGGGTTTGCCTCCCTGGCCGGCTTACAGCAGCCAGGGCAATTACGAAGTTATGCATCTCAGTGCGAGCCCGTATTCGGCTCCCGACGAGCACAGAGGCAGGTACGAATTCCTTGACGCGCTGCCTCCCCATAAGTAGCAAGCGTAGCGCGGACCTGTTTTTTAGGTCCGCGGCTTTCAGCTTCAAATCCTCGCGGGCTCATCAACCGGCAAACGCACGCGGTCAATGGCCATATCCGTTGACGTGTGCCCCACATGCAGCTATGTTATGCACATGCCGATCATGATTCAAATTCGCCCTGTACCTGACCCCCTGCACCGCAAGTAGTCCCTTCCGTCAGCGCTGGAGGCTCCGAATTCCGAAAACTCGACAAAAACCCGACTGACAATTGCGTTCAGCGGTGGTCAGGTGTATATTATCGGCCGGGCAGAAAGCCCGTAATGGAAATTCCGGTTTACATTCTTTGAAAGACATACTTACCAGGAGGACGCAATGAATAGACTTAAAGTGGCGGCTTCGACGTTAATGCTATACTGCTCACAAGATTCCGAACCCAAACAAAGGAGTGCTCCAATGCGTAACACTGTTTTCAGTAGCGTCGCAGCGTTTTGCCCCAGGGGAGCTTGCAGGTCACTCGCAAGCCTTCTGCTCGCATTCAGTGCGATGGCGTTTCTCTTCACCGGGCCCATCTCCGTTGCACAGGATTCCAAAACTCCCGCCGTACTGCCCGCGCCATCCAGCGGCAAAGCCATCGTCTGTATCTACCGCGTGTACAGATTTACCGGCTCGTCCTCACACGACGAGCTTTATATCAACGGCACTCACCTCGCCAAACTCCTCAACAGCGAATACGCATTCATGGAAGTGCCGCCGGGTACGGTTGTGATCTCCGGAGTGCCCAAGGAGTACTACGGAAGCATCATCATGTCCGCCGCGGCGGCCGCCAATCAAGCCAGGCAGAAAGAAAACGAGCGGGCCCGGTTTGAGGCGGAGGCGGGCAAAACCTATTACTACAAATGGACCGCCGGAGCCTTCGCAACTGGGATCAAGGTCACGCCTGAGGATCCCGAGAAGGGAGCCAAAGAGATGCGCAAACTCCATCTCTCCAAGCCCGTTGACGACAAGGAAGAAGCGAAACCAGGAACGAAAGACACCGACAAGCCGCCAGCGAACTAACATCGCTCCGGCTGATTGTGAGCTTGCGGTGAACGTGCGTGACCTGACCTGATTGCGTTGATAGCGTCGGTCTACGGCGGACCCGAATGACAGCCCCACACGGAGATCCCCCGGCACGGATGTGCCGTAACATATGTCACCTCGAGCGCGATCGGCCATCATGCGCTCCTCCGTGGCAGGCTGACGCGTGCGGGGGCACGGCCGTTGCCCCTTATGCAGGCTGGAAGATGCAGTCTTCCAGCCTGCAAGAGAAAGAAAGATCGTTGGGCTCGTTGCTGGAAATCAGGATGAAATATGTGGTTGTAGCTTTGATGTCGCTTTCTCTTGCTCTACCGGTGTTCGGCGAGACCTACAAGAGTACCTATGCCATTTCTTGCAGCGAGGTGTGGGGCGGGGTCAAAGACACCTTTAGCAATCCGCAGAACTACACCATCGTGGAGAGTGACGACACCAACATGACTGCGTCCTACCATGTGAAGCACGCCGCTCATGTCACCATTACCGGAGCGGTCCTCCAGCGTAAGAACAAGGTTACCTTGGTACCGAAGGGTCCAGCGTGTGAGATGCAAATCGTGTCGAATTATAGCGGATTTGAGCACAACGACCGGGAAGACTTCAAGAAGCGCGTGGACGACTCTTTGGCCAAGCTGAAGGCGGCGAAAACTTCTGAGCCGGCTAAACCAGCGGACGCCCCGAAGTGATTCTGGCAGGCCCGCCCATGACTCCCGCATGGCCGGAGTTTTGCAAAGCGCTGGCGGCGCCAGGGCGGGCCTGCACAAAATGATATGGCTGCCCCCTTGGCGGGCTACTTCCCATCCTAGCTTTTGGAAAGCCCCAATGACGTCCCGAGGTCGAAGCAGCGGAACGGGCGGCATCAGCTTACAACTTCCACTTCACGCGTGGTGACCGTCAGAGGCAGGCCGTTCTGGGCCCGAACCTCGAGGCATTCCTTGATAGCATCGCGGATGTTTTCCTCCGCTTCCTCTTCCGTTTTCCCCTGACTTACGCAGCCGGGAATGGATGGACATTCAGCGATGAAAACGCCGTCTTCGTCCGGGTAAATGGTGATCAGCAGTTTCATCTCAACTCCTGGCTCTAATTATCGCACAATTTGTTCACAAAGGTCCTCTGCATTCCCGTCAATCGCGGGCTGGCGCGGAGAGTCACCTTTTAGCGTCTGCGATCTGCTGTAGGGACTCTCTTCCGGCAAAGCTTTGGCGCGGGCATACTCTCCGGCAGCCTGCCGTTCTACAAGCCGACTGATTTTGCCTGTTTCTCGTCACTGGTCACTCGTCACTTGTCACTGCCTTTTGGGTCCCTTCGGGAAATCGCAGACCGCAAGAAACAGGTGTCTGCGCCAGCCAGCGCTTCAGTTCTTGAACCCATTTCAGTCTGCTTCCATCATATAAACTAGGGGGAGGGCAAGCCTCATTGCCAGTTGACAGATTGTTCTGTGAGGCTCTATGTTTAGTTTCGATATCGAAACAGGGCATCGACAATCAATATGGATGACAAAAGTCGTTACTCGGGAGTAGTTCGCCTGCACATCCTCCACCATGCGGCCGAAGAGCCTCTATACGGAATTTGGATCGCCGAGGAGCTGGCGCGCCATGGCTACAAACTGAGTGCGGGAGCTCTTTACCCCATCTTGCACGGTTTGGAGAGCAAGGGCTATCTGCGCTCTCACTTGGAGCGCGACGGGAAATCCGGGCGGCGCGTGTACAGGATTACTCCCTTGGGCCGGAGGGCGCTGCATTCGGCGCGCCGGCGCGTGCAAGAACTCTTCGGGGAAATGTTCAAAGGCAGCAGTGAAAAAGCAGAATCGACTTGGGCACTTCATCCCGAGACAAAAACAAGAAGTATTTATAAAGCACGTAAGAATGCTCCCTGAAACAAACATAGGGATGGCATCGTTATACGCTTCGATTTATTTGGAGTTGTTTACTCGGACAGTGCTCGAATTCATTGCTGGTAATTTTACAGCCGGAGGCAAGTATGAGAGTGGAGACATGAAAGGCCGAACGGATCGCTTTGAGAAGAGCATTGTGCTGATCCGCGTCCTCGTCGGCTGGGTGTTTCTATCGGAAGGAATACAGAAGTTCTTATTTCCCGCTGCGCTCGGTGTAGGGCGGTTTGCGAAGATCGGCATTCCCGCATCGCGGTTGACGGCCCCATTCGTGGGAGTTATTGAGATTGTGTTCGGCACTTTGATTCTTATCGGACTTTTCACGCGACTGGCCACGCTCCCCTTGCTCATCAATATCGCGGTCGCATTGTCCACAACCAAGCTCCTGTTTCTTGCAAAAAATGGGATATGGAGCACTCTTCACGAGGCTCGAACTGACGTAAGTATGATGCTGGGACTGCTTTTTCTTTTGATTGTCGGCGGAGGTTCGCTGGCCTTGGACACAAAGTTACATTCCCGGCGTATGGCCAAGTCTCTTTGAGATGCGCCTAACTTCGCTCCGGGAGATTCCTGATGGAAATCACTCTGCGCGCTCTCATCACACTGATACATGGGATGTTGTTTGGCGCCTTCTTCCTGATGGCGGTCTACGGACTTGTCGTGGAACTCTACCGATCAGCCTATGTAGAGCAACCTTCAAAACTAACCACCAAGAGTTATTCTCTGGAACGTCTTTATCTAATCTGCATGGTTGGGCTGGGCTGGGCCGCGGTCCTGACGGGAGCTTACATCGTCTATCCGTGGTATCGCGCCGTTCCGCCCGCAGGCCTAACTGACCTAGCCCTTTATCCGCAGTTTATTTTGAAATCGAGCGCCACGACGGCGGGATGGCACAACCTGGGAATGGAGTGGAAAGAGCATATTGCCTGGATCGCTCCCATCGCCATGACCATGGTGGCCTATGTGTTTACGAAGTACCGGCTGTCTATGCGGGAGCATCCAAAAGTCCGCACAGCGGTTCTGGTCTTTGCGCTGGTGGCTTTTGGAGCTGCTGGAGTCGCAGGATTGTTTGGAGCATTGCTCAACAAGAATGCGCCAGTAAACGGTGGCTCCACAATTCATGTGATGGGAGAAAGCCAATGAATCATTCGCAACCACAGAGAGAAGGGCAGACCACAACACCGGGGGGAGATCATCTCCCAAACGGACCTGCTGGAGCAGCCATCTTGTCGGCCGGGGTCGGCTGTGGTGTTCTAGGTATTCTTGCCGTGGCCGCAGATGCTTTCAAGCCATTGGCCAAATTGTTGACGTTTTATCTACCCACTGGACCGCTCTCCGGCGTAAGTTCTGTGCCTATTCTGTTGTGGCTGGTGACATGGTTCATCCTGGCAAGGCGCTGGCGGACCAAGACCGTTGCCATCGCGAAGGTCAATGCCACAGCATTTCTGCTTTTGGCATTTGGGATCTTGCTGACCTTTCCTCCGTTCGCAGACTTATTACAGGGGAAATAACTGGCGATTGTGGACGCGATTCTTTAGCCCTACCCGCACTTTATCGACTTGCACCGGTGGCGATGGATAATCCCTTGGTGCCAGACATTTTGATTAGAGAAAGAGACATCAAGCTCCGATCACGGAACAGGTATGAACATTGCCCGCTACGGTCCAAAAACAACTCTCTTCCTGCTTTTTGTGCTGGCCGCCACGAATCTATGGGCAGGCCCTCCATTTCAGACCGACGACCCGGAGCCCGTGGACTTCCGGCATTACGAAGTCTACGTATTTGGCACCACGGACGGGACCCCGGTGGAAACCGATCCGCTGGGTCCGGCATTTGAAGCCAACTGGGGCGCCGCTCCCAATCTTCAATTGCATATCATCCTGCCTTTTGGAGCCATCCTTCCTTCCAATAATCCGAAGTATTTTCCTGCCGGAGTGGGGCCGAGCGCCTATGGTCTGCAGGACACGGAATTGGGCGCGAAGTATAGATTTGTGAAAGAAACCAAGCACCGCCCTGAGCTTGGCACCTTTACGATGTTAGAAGTCCCCACCGGCAGCTATGCCAAAGGGTTGGGCGTCGGAAAGGTCTGGTACAAACTACCGATCTGGGCACAAAAGAGCTGGGGACACTGGACCAGCTACGGTGGCGCCGGATACCAGATTGTCAAACAGAATCAGTATCGCAACTTCGCCTATGGCGGATGGCTGCTGCAAAGGGACATCGGAAAGAAGCTTACGCTGGGAGCAGAAGTTTTCTCTCATGGGCCAGAAGGGTTTGCTACAGCACAGACAAAGTCTGCCACGATGATCGATGTCGGCGGCTATTACTACATCCGCAATCCAGGCCTGCAAATCTTGTTTGCATACGGCCATACTGCCCTCGGGCAAAGCGAGAACTACGCCTATTTCGGGCTGTACTATACTTGGGGATCGAAGCCAGGGAAAGGCCTCAATGGATTCCTGGCTCGCCATTTTTCGTAGTTTAAGAAGTGAATGGAGGTTTGATCTTAGTAAATAGCCTATAACAAGCTCACAGGAATATGCCGTGACGATTTCCAACCACCGAACAGGAGATCGAGCTTTCAGGCAGAGTGGTTCACACGCTCATCTCACGCGAGTCATTGATGTTGCGATATGCCCTGACCAACAACCGGAACGTGAACGATGCCTTCCACACTGATAATCTTTTCGACCGAAGCGCACGAGGCTCAGCATTTCATTCTGACAACGGTCTGAACGGAACGCTCACTTCCACCTTGTCTTCTGCACTGGCCTGCGTGCGGAGCAAGGCCAAGGATTTCCCCCCCGGCGAAAGTGCGGTTGTGTCTACGCCCTTCATCAGGAGTTCGGGCTCCTCCCCAGTCACGGCTACCGACCACAAGCTGGCGTTCTCGCTCCTGTAATCTCTGTAATAAAAGACGCGGGTTGAATCAGGCGAGCAGAAGGCCACTTCGCCGGCTGGCGTCCGCGTGATCTGAGTGGACGCGGGAGAACCCAGACTGCGCACGAAAACCTGCCTTTCCCCATTGACCTCGCCAGTGTAAGCGAAGCTCCTGCCGCCGGCCTTGAAGGCGGGTAGCCACGGTGTCGCCGCGGCGACCCGTCCCGGTCGTGGGCTTTTCTCATGCCCGATAGCCTAGCGGGAACCGCATGTCGTCAATCTGCATGGGGCACGCCGCTACCGTCGACTTGTCCAAAGCGAAATTGTTGAAACTTGACCAATGCCCATCTTCCGGCCGCTTCACCAGCCCTTTGCGCATGGGATTCAACTATTCCAGCAGGCTATGCCTTCATCATCAAAGGAAGAACTTACGGTCAGAACTAGTCGCCCGCCATTAAGATCGGCGGACTTTCAGCCGCGGCGACACCGCCGCTACCCGCTCGCCTGCGCAGCCGCCCAGGTGTTGGAGAGCTTCTTCCCGGTCGAGACGCATTTCCGCAGGTAAAGGTTGATCAGCGTTTGATAACCAATGCCTGTTTCCTCTGCCAGACGCTTGAAGTACTTTACCGTGTTATGGTCAAGCCGAATGGGCACTTGCTGCTTCAAACGTCGGGCATAGGGATTGCGTTTGGCTTTCGAGAAGTCGTAATGCTCCCTCATGGTGTCCACCTATTCTCTTCAGGAAATCGCAGACCCCAAAGGACAGAGGTTTGGAAAGCGCCGGGATAAACCGGCAGGAAGCAGAGGATGAAAATTTCTCACGAGAAGGGAGTAGCGATCCACTCGGCCCCGAGTTTTGCGCTGCGTGCCGCGAGGTGCGCAGTGAAGCATAAACAGGGGAATAGGTGTGCTGGGTATTGAGCTCCGAAAATGTCCACTCGGGACGCCGACGCTATCAGACCGGCGGAAGGCAACATGACCTTGGGCGATAGCGCGAGTCCATGGCCAGTCCTGCGTAGTCGTAGACCCCAGACACGCCTAGACACTTCCTGCACGAGAACCGGGAGACCTCGGGAACGCCTGCGTGGTTAGCAGGCCGACGGGCGAATGGTTGCTTCCGTGCTATCTGTATCGCTAATCTAATGTCTGGCATTTGGGTGGACAGTGCAGTGCCACCGCCCGCCCCGGTGCAGCCACGCGGGACCGGCGTTGCGGCCAGCGCCTTGTCCAGATATTTCGTGGACTCTGAAGCTCCTTTTGGAGCTGTGAGCCGTCGAGGTTGTAGTTTCTGTGAGGTAGGGACAGCCTCGGCACTAATCTTCCCGGCAGAAGCAGTCATGGGTGTAAAGAAATGTTCACCAAGTCGAAATCATCAGCATCCCTATCCACAACCAGAACAGGACGGTCCGCCCCGCACGAATTGGATTGTTCCAAGGCAAAGTACCGTTGGTCGCAAGCGTTCCCAGCCTTGCCTTGCATCTTCTTGCTTCTGGCATTTCCCTCCGCGGCACAAACTGAGACAAAGCGCACTTATGCGCAAATCGTCTGCGATCGCTTCCCTCTCAAGGACGCCAGCATACCGGTGACCATTCGCCAAGCCCTGAACAGCCCACCTCAAAAGCAGGTTCGCGACGCACAGCAAAGGCTCTGGCAAGCCTCGTCAAACGGCCTTGTGGAAGTTGAATCCTCCGGCATGAAGAAGCTATGGACAGGGAAAGATGGTCTGCCGATCCTGTCGTTGACCGGGATCGCCCTGGGGCCCGACGGCAGATTGTGGCTCGCCACGCGCCAGGGCGCCATCTGCTTCCAGCCCGACGCGCCTGCCGGTCAGCAGTGGTTCTATTTCTGGGGCAAGCGCTATCTGAGCGACAACCGTGTCGCGCAGATCGTGGCGGAGAAGGACCGAGCTTGGGTTCGCACACAAACCGGCGTCTCACGAATCGAGTTCGAGCCCTTTGATCTGGAACGCAAGAGCGCGTTGTTCGTCGAACGCTTGCAGAGCCGGCACAATCGTTACGGCTACACCGCCGATTGTGAATTGCTGCGCCCGGGAGATACATCTTCGTTTCGCTTGGCGCCCAGCGATAATGACGGCCTGTGGACAGCGATCTATGTGGCGGCGGAGTGCTTTCGTTTTGCGGCGACCCATTCACCCCAGGCGCTGAGCAACGCACGTCTTTCGCTGGCGGCCTTGTTGCGGCTGGAGTCGATAACCGGAATTCCGGGATTCCCGGCCCGAGCCCTGATCCATCGCGGCGACTACCGCCAACAGGATGGCGAATGGCATTGGACCTCGGATAGCGAGTGGGAGTGGAAAGGCGACACCAGTTCGGACGAATTAGTGGGACACTTCCTCGCCTACGGGGTTGCCTATGACCTGCTCCCCGATGAGTCGGATCGCGCGCCTATCCGGGTAGCGGCGGAGCGAATTGCCGGTCATCTTCTGGACCACGGCTTGGAGCTTGTGGGTTTCGGCGGCCGTGCCACCCGTTGGGGCAAGTACTCGCCAGCGTACTTCCAAACCGCGGAAGGCAAGGAGGACGAAGCGCTGAATTCTCTCGAGCTGCTCTCACACTTGAGGGTCGCTTACCATATCACCGGTGAGGCGCGATTCTTAACCGCTTATCACGAACTCATCCGCCAGCGCGGCTATCTCGAAAACGTCACGCGGGGCGCCCTGGAGGCCCCACACGAGGTCAATTATTCGGATGAGGAGTTGGCCTTCCTTTCCTTTTATCCCTTGCTGAGGTACGAGGACGATCCCGCGTTGCGCGAGCCGTTCCAGGCAGCCCTCACGCGCTTTTGGCGCTCCTGCCAGGCTGAACGAAACCCATTATGGAACTTCATCTATGCCTCAGGCACAGGCGCGAATGACTACGACGCGCGCGAGGCCCTTGAAACCCTGGAGCGGATTCCTCTGGATACCATCTCTTGGACCGTCAGAAATTCCCAGCGCGTGGATCTACCCCGCGCGCCGAGCGCGGATCGTTTTCGCGAGAAGCAATCCCCGCACGCCCTCCCCCCCAACGAACGCTGTGTGATGAAGTGGAACGGCAACCCCTTCCAGTTGGATTGTAGCTCCGAGGGCCGGTCTGAGGACGAAGGAGCTTTTTCCCTTCTCCCCTATTGGCTTGGGCGGTTTCACAAGCTCGTTCACTAATCGTCTACAAGGAGTGGTTTGACAGAATAGTCCGTGAACACGAATCTCTACTGGCCACTCTAGAAGTTACGGTAGGTTTGCATTAAATGAGGCCCGCAGCAGGCCATCGAGGCGAAAGGACGATTCGTTTTAGGCCACATTCCGATAAGCCGACTTATCAGGCCGAATCTTCTGTTGCGCGAGCACTACACGCGAAGGGTTGCTGGCAGGACAGCACGTCAGGAGGCACTCCTGCTACGGTAGTGGGGTCTTTTGGGTTGATTCGCTAAAACCGTATTTAGACATTACGCGACTCCCAGCACGTAGGAGTAGCCGTCCGACCAGCCGGTGGCCTCAAAAGGGAAATGAGCCGCATTTCCCATTTCAAATTGCAGAGACGACCATTGCAGAGAATTCATGGCAAATAAAGTCTACTTGAGGTACAATCTGCGCCGACGGCGACCCGGGGGAAATGTTTCTCGCATGTGCCCCGAACTAGAAAGCGGTCATGGGCCCTACTGAACCTGGAGTGTTAAAGACTCTGGGCATTGTTAACTGGTTTGAAATTGATGCCTGGGAGCTTTCCTCTCAGGCACAACCCAAGCACATTAGTAAACCCTGTGCTCCACGTACCGCTCACAAAGATAATTGCATTCGGGGGGGCGGTCAGGAGTACATTGCCAGCCAGCATCTATTGCAAACCGGATTTCGGGAAGAGAATCACCACACAATAAAATCTCATTTCAACAAGGGAGCCATAATGAAAAGGGTCCTTCTTGCTTGCCTCGCTTTCATTGTCCCGGCCGCGTTCGCATTGGGCCAAGCGGACAATCCCCTCTCCAAAGCTGCCGTCAACGATTGGGCCAAATACACAGTGAACATCCAGAACGCAACCATGCCCTTCCTCAGCGTTCAGGATCAGGAACAATGGCGGATTGTCTCCGTAATTCACCCGACCGGCGTGCGCATTGACAACTACGCCATCATCGCCGGCAATCGGTCCAGCATGGGCGGATCCGTTCGATATTTTAATAAGCCTTTTGAACCGGTCAATGAGCTAAATGAGGGGGCGAAGATCGACATCGTCTCGACAACGGCGGAGAATCTGACCGTCAAGGGCAAATCCTTTGCCTGCACGAAAATCGTCCGCAAGGTCAGCCGCCCGGTGGACGTGTCCAAGGTCCAAACTGGCTGGAACGGCACTTCGACCATCTGGCTATCGCCCGACGTCCCGGTGGGAGGGCTGGTCAAGATTGAAAACCGATATTCCTCCCAAATGACCCCCGATATGAAGCCCAACACGATCACGGAATCCTGGATGCTGACCGAGTTCGGGTTCAAGAACTGGAAGCCGTAAGCCGGGTAACGCAGCATGTGCCACGCGGGCTTTGGGCTTGGAACCTCGACGAATCGAACTTGACCGAAAAGTACCGCGCGCGTATATTGCGGGCAGCCGGAAAGCTGAAAAAACGATTTGCCGCTCACAGTAGCAGTCCATGCAGGCCCGAAGGCGTGAGACGTGGATTCTTAGCGTGGGCGTGTGTTCGGTCCGGCGCGGGTGAACCCATGAGCCGACTCAATCTATATGTGATCGCGATCTTCCTTGCCGTATCCGAACATGCGTGTAGTTTCAGTTGCTCGAGCGGGGGCACTCGCACCGTCGGTACTGGCCAAATCAGCTATCTCGCTATTCTTGTAATCGCCGGGGCGGGTCTGGTGTTGTTTTATGCCGGATTCCAGAACTACCGCAAGTTCCGCATCCTTGAAGACACGCCCATGATGCCGATTCGCAGCATCCCGATGGGGCTTGTACACGTTCGCGGCAAACCGACGGGCGGCGAACTCCTGACCAGCCCCATTACCCAACTCCCTTGCTTTTATTATGTGGTGGAGGTTGAAAGGTGGGCGAGGAGCGATAAAGGGGAAAGCGAATGGTCGCTGTGTCTTCGGCACGTAGACCACGTGCCGTTCCATTTGCGCGACGAGACCGGTAAGGTGCTGGTCGATCCGCATCTGGCGCAACTCGAATTGACCCCGACATTTGTTGCCGAGACCGGGCCGAACGCCGCCAAGACGCGGACCCTCGATCCGAGCCGCAAGATCCAGAGGGCGCCCTTAGATAGCGAACTCACGGACTATTTTCTTCGGACTAATGCTCAGATTCATGCGGAAATGGCGCCTCAACACGAGTCGGGCCTTCGTGCGCTCGCCAGCTTCCGGGAACGCAGCGTTAGTCGTCTGCCTACAGGGCTGGCGCCGCAAGTCGCTGGGCAACGCCTCCGCTTTACGGAGCAATGCCTGCTCCCGGACCGCGAATATAACATCCTGGGGACTTGCGTCGAGAACCCCAGCGCCCACGACGAGCACGACCGCAATATGATCGTGCGCGGGCAGAACGAGTCAACCTACGTGATCTCCTGGAAAGCGGAAGTGGCGATCGAGAAGCAAACTCGGCGAAGTAGCTTTCTCCTCATTCTGGCCGGCATCGTGATGCTTGTCCTCGCTGCGGCATTAGTCCTCAAAGGTGTGGGCTTGTTGTGAGCAGTGCAACGCTTGGCTTTGTGGAGGTAGTTAGATGTGCATTCTCAAGGGACTTACCGGTATTTTCCTGGGCATTGGCTTGCTGACGCTTACGATTGGCGTTTTCTTTGGGCTCCGCACCCGGAGGCTCTTAAAACAGGGCGTAACGGCGCCGGGCGTGGTCATCGAGAACGTCGTTGAGGAGCGAGTCGGCTCCGATCCCCACGATCATTCCATCAGCCGCACCTATCGACCCAAGGTGCGATTTCGCTCGCAGAATGGCGAAGAAGTGGTCTTCGTTTCCCACACCGGTTTCGGTCAGCCCGCCTACCGGCAAGGTGAGGCCGTGGAGGTTCTTTACGATCCTGCGGATCCTCACAGCGCGGAGGTCAAGAGCTTCTGGTCGCTGTGGTTAGGCCCCATTCTCGTAGGTCTCATCGGCCTGGTGCCTTTGTTTGTCGGCGTCGGATTATGGGTATGGTTGTCGCGACTACGCGCACCGGCGAACCGCGGCGGCTCACCGGCCGACGCGTTCAGACGGAGTCTGTCAGGACCGAACTGAATGCTGGCGTCACGCTCAGGGGCTCGAAAGCATACCGCCCTGCGGGTAGCGCGGAGTCTCAGCAAGTAGAGGCTCTGAAAGAAGCAACCACGATAATTACCATTCGCAGAATATTCAAACTGCTGCTCTGCGCCGCCGGATTCTGGGGGGCGTTGCTCCCCATAGGCGGATTCGCCCAAACACCGCCGGCGATCCCTCCCGACGCGCAGACGATTATGCAGAAGCCCATTTCGGGGCAACAGCCCACCGAGCAAGAGCAGAAGCGGCGGCAAGAGTGTATCCGCGGCAACTCATCGCGACTAAGGTGGCCGCTTGTGCCGTTGAGGAGGGCTGAATAGTGGGCGAGCTTTAATTGCCGGCGGCGGGAAAGCTTTAGTAACGTGAGGCCCTCCGGGGCCAGAATCTCTCCGAAGCGGCCAATAAATGGGGAGAAGGCAATTGCCGTAATGCAACACGAGTGTAGTGTCCAGGAAATGCCTGGACAACGCTTCGGCTGCAAGCGCCGGGCTTTAGCCCGGCATGTGCCGCCCTAAAGGGCGGCGCTACGTTGTCCACCCAATTGCTGGACACTACGCTAGTGAATCAAAGTGGTGCACATTCTTTCGTTCCGATTGTATTCTCTGCCCGGCTAGAAAGGACATCTGCGCATGGGAACATCCAATCATCCCCCCGAAACTCCCTTGGGGAACACCCCCTCTTTGCCACGTCCTCATAAAGGAAGAGCAATCTTGCTGGTAACCGCGGTCTTACTGGTGTTGCTCGCAGCCGCCGGAGCCGCTCTGTTTTACTTCACCCAAAAGGGGCTCCCTACAAAGGGTGCAGCGACTGCGGCGACCGGTGGCCAGATCGCTGGTGCTGAGTCGGCCACTGATTTCAGCGCATCGCAGGTGGCCTTGCCAATATCGGACGTGGCCCAGGCGCTCGAGGGTGCAAGGCGCTTGCTGGACAAGGCAGGCACCGAAACCTACGACGTCCCTGCCGCCGCGAAAATGCTTGGGGACGACGTGGACAAGACCTTTGTCTTCGTCCGCGACAACTTCGCGTTTGACCCTTATACGGGCTGCTTACGCGGCGCACAGGGAACCTTGATGGCGCGAGCCGGCAACGATATTGATCGAAGCCTCCTGCTGGCAGCGCTGCTCAGCGAGCATAGCCACGGCGTGCGACTGGTGCAAGGCAAGCTCAGCGCGGATGACGCGGCGCGCCTTCTCGATCGGGCCAAGCAACCGCCCGCGCTGAACCCCGTTTCCAATGTCAGCACGGAAGACGCTGCGGCCGTGAGCGGATTACCGGTTGCGGACTTACAAAAGCTTATCGACACGGCGAAGGCCAGCGCGCAGCAAATCCGCCAGAAAATTGATGCGCGTACCCAGCACGATACTGACTTCATCCAGCAAGAGCTCCAGTCGGCCGGTATCCATCTGTCGCCCTCTGCCGGCGTCTCGCCCGACAGTGTGCGCAATCACGTGTGGGTGCAGGTGGATGGGGACTGGAAGGATCTCGATTCTTCTTTTCCTGACGCCAAGGTCGGCCAGCACTTTGCCGAACCCGAAGGCGATCCGATGGCGACGGATGCTCTTCCTGAGGACTGGTATCAGACCGTGCGCCTTCGGGTGTTATCGTTTGCCCCGGCCGCCGGCGATCCCGATGAATTGCTGAACCAGCAACTCCAGGTTGCCGCCGTGGTGGCGAAGCCGCTCGATCTCGTTTTTGTGCCGCAGGACAATGATGATCCGTTTCAGGCGAATACCTTCCAACCCACACTGGTATCGGGTGCGCATCGGTTCACCGGCAAAAACATCGAGCTAGGCCCTGCGAAGGCCGGCGGCGCCATCACCGATGGGTTGCTCGGCGGGCTCGGGGGCGGCGCTGATGAAGAGGCAGGGAAGGAAAAGGCGAAACCGCTCCCCAAGATCCTGCTGGAAGTCACGCTGGCGGGACCCGGGGCCGCACCCGAGCGCATGACGCGCACCATCGCGGATATTTCTGCGATTCAGGATCCTGCCCAGCGCGTTGCGGAAATGCGCGACCAGTTGGTTTCCCTCTATCAATTCATCGCCGGCGTAGGTCCCATCCCTCCCGATTGGGTGGCGAGCCAGCAATTGGCCTTTCTCAAGCCTTTGCTGAGTGAAGGCGGCAAGGACCGGGTGATCATCCCGATGGACCTTCTTTGCCTGGCCATGGCCGCAACGCAGGGTGACAGCCAGGGGGGCCAACCACGCCGGTATTACGCGCGACCGCTGCTGATGGCTCAGCGCGTGCGCTTTCGCCATGGACCCGGTGGCAGGCCTGTTTTTGTAAAGACGTTGGATATCCTGCACAACCGTGTTGAGCTCCTCGGCGGTGATGCGCTTGCCGCAGTGCGCCAGGGAGCGCTGGAGACCGAACTGGAACGGGCCGCATTTCCTGGCACCGAAGTTCTGAACACCGTCACGGTGTTTGAACGCACCCAGGCGGCGGTCCGGGTGCTGGGTCCCGGCGACGCAGATGGACTCGGTAAAATCGACCTCAGCGCCGAAGCGAAGGTGCGCATCGCCGACGATTTGGCTTCCGGGTATGCCGTAATTGTTCCGGCGGCGAGCGTGCAGATTGCGGGAATGCCGGCCGCTGGCTGGTGGCGCGTCCGTCCCCAGGGTGGCGAGACCCTCGGCCGCATGCAAAGCGGAGAAGGCCAGGGAATGGTGGAGAAGGCCATCACCGAAGGGAGCAAGTTCGTGCCTTCGGCTTATTCGTTGGTGGCGAATTACTTTTGCACCAAGGCGGGGCGCACCGACTCGTACTGCAATCCTTGCTTGATTGCTGGGGCGGGAGCTCTCGGAACCTTGATTGGTCTCTACGGCTGGCAGATTTCCTGGGGCTGGGGGGCAGGCCAGATTGCCTTCACCATGGGCGCAGGGGCCTTAGGCGCGTGGGGTAAGTCGGCATCCTGCGCCGGATGGCTCATCGACACAGGCGTGAAGGCAACCAGTCAGTGAGGCACGCTGCACACTAAGGGGGCAGGCATGACAAAGACAACAGGGGTCGCAATCACCGGGTTGATTACCTCTTCCATAGTGCTTTCCACCGCCGCTTGCAGTTCCTGCCGGCACTCATCCGGAGCGGCTGGTGCGCCGCCCTCGGGGGACGGGCCGACTGCGACCGCTGATCCTACCGGAGCCGTGGCGGAACAGGCCGGGCCAGCCATCGAGCGGAAGAGTTACAGCCCGGCGGCGAGCGCAACAAACAAGGCGGTGGAGTTTTCCATTCCCAGCTTCAACGTAACCAGTGCTTTGGGCTCGCACCCCGCACCTGAGGGCAAGGTTTTTCTGGTGATGGACACTGTCTGGAAGAACATCATCCCGCTTACCAAGGTCGCAAAGCACTATGATGATGCTGCCGGGAACAACGGCGTGGGTGGGTTGGGCTTGGGCGCGGGGCAGGCGCAAAAAAAGGAAAACCCCGACGACTATGAAATGAAGCCCACCCCCTATTTGGTTCCCGACGTCAAACAACATGCCTTCCTGGTCATCAACGGACAGGACACGGCGGTGATCAGCGAGGCGCAATCAGCGGCACCGCATCCCCTCTCGGTGGAGCAAATCGTGGTTCCTGAGTTCAACGCCGAGGTGAGGGGGCAATTGGTTTACGAGATCCCCGCCAACGGTGTCTCGAGTGCGCTCTTCCGCTACCTCGACACGTCGATGGGCAGTTTTGACGTTCCGCTCTATGGCAAGGCGCCCGCTGCTGCCGCTCCCATTGCCGGCCCTGTAAAGAACGCGGTTTTGGAGGTCAGCGCCTACGGTGTGCAACAAGTCGCGAGTTTGGGGAATATGTCTGCTCCGGGCGGGGACATGTACGCGGTGGTGCAGATGGGTTGCACGGGGAAGTCGGAGGGAAGCCTGGTGCAGGTCGAACTCGATAACTACGCTTATCTCCGTGACCCTCAGGGAGTCACCTTCACTCCCGCAAAGGATGTGAGCGCTCCGGGCCAGTTCAAAGGCACGGTGCAATTCCTGCCGGGCACTCTCCAGTGGGGATCGCTGGTCTTCTCCGTCCCGGTGCAGCACGGGGCGTTGACCCTGGTGGTCAACCTTCCCGGCTACCCTCCCCTGGAGCTGAATCTGCCCAACACGGACACCGGAGGAGGAACAGCCTCAGCCGCCGCGAGCCAGGCGCCCGTGTTGTTCACAATTCCGGATGGCGGCACCCTCGACGTTCAGATTCAGGAAGTGCGCGCCGCTTCCAACCTCGGGGATGTGCAGCCGGAACAGGGTAAGCGTTTCCTGGTTCTCGACCTCACCTTGGTGAATAAGGTCGACCAGGGAATTGAATTCCAGACCCGCGAGCAGTTGAAACTTCTGAATAACGGGGAGGAAATCCTCGTGGACACCGGTTCCCTGGAAAAGCTTGCTCACCCCCTTGTCGAGAATAGCGTCGTGCCTGCCCACGGTCGCGGCCGATTCGAAGTCGCTTACCAGGTGCCGGTCAACGCCACAAATCTCGTCCTCTATTACCGCGGGTTCAATCGGGAGGAGAAGCATCCGCTGGCCATACCGTGACCCGGCGCAGCAGGTTTGCTCGGACCGAGGCGGCTGGTGGCAGTTTGGGCCGCCCCTCACGGCTCGTTAAGCTCAAGGAGTGAAGCTCTCCAGTTAGAAACCACGGCCGCACGTTTCCGGTTCCACCCAGCCCGGGTATCGAAGCCGCGGTTGAGGTTGACCGATGAGTGCGGTGTCGACCACAGGAGGTCATAATGAAATTGCGATGTTTTTCATCCGTCATGGCAGCACTGGTTCTTCTGTTTTCTTTCGCAGTTCTGAGTCTTCATGGCCAGTCCCCGGCGCCGCCAGCGTACTCAGTAACCGAAGTCTCCATGATGACGGTAGAGAGTATGTTCAGCGGCAGGGAATCGAGCGTCAAGGTGCTTCGCAATGGTCCCAAAGAGCTTCTCGATGTGACCATTCTCCCCTGGGAAGCCAACGCCAAGGGCAGGCATACCGCCTATCTGTTCGACCTCCAGGCGCATAAAGTGTACATGCACGACATGGTCCGCAACTCGTGCTCCTGGATGCGCTACGTATCGGACGACATGCCGAATTACGACCCGCTTTCGCAGTCCGGCACATCACCGGCTGAGCTTGCCAAGATGAAGTCCGTGGGCACTGAGACCATCAACGGAATACCTACCAAGATCGTGGAAGCGCCCATGCCGCCGGACCAGGGCAAGTCGAGGATTTGGATCGCGGAAAAGGGCGGCTTTCTGGTCAAAGCGGAATGGACCCAACCGGACGGCAAGGTCATCACGATGCTGGAAGTGAAGCAAGTGAATTTCACCAAGCCTGCCGACTCGTTTTTCGTTACTCCATCCAACTGCGAAACGCAGGCTCAGGGCGAAATGAGCAGTTCGGGATTCAGCGGCCATGGCGAAGGTCAGGTGGAGGCGAGCGGGACAGTTTCGACCGACCTGAAAACTAAAGAGACCCGGGGAGAGATCACCGTACGCACCGGGGGAGAGGCAGCGTCGCAAGGTAACCCCAAGCCTGCGCTGGGGAAGTATCCCTGGATGGGAGCCACCGAGGCCAACGCCCGGTACCGCGTGACCACCGTGCAATTGCACCTTGTCCCTGACCATTACACGGCCCCCTGCCCTGGAAAGGTCCAGTTGGTGGGAGAGATCACGACCGATGGACCGGGAACGGTCTGGTATCGATTTCTGGCCGGGGCGGTGAGCCGCTCGCCCGAAGGAACGGTGACCTTCACCGAAGCCGGCACCAAGACCGTCACGTCGGAGGGAACCATCACCGTCACCCCTCGCGTCCCGAACGCCGCGCTACTAGCCATCATGGAAGACAAGCAAGGCAACAACGGGCCACTGACGATCAGTTCCGGCCCCGTGAACTACAACATAACCTGCACCGGGCAAGCTGCGCCTGCCCATTGAGTAGGGCATCTGGGCAAGCCCTGCGTGAGGCGGGGCCAAGCCCTTTACTGACCGCCGCATGAACCCTGTCACGGAGTCATGACCGGGAACACGAATCTGGGAGGATTTATGAAGAAAATGTTAGGCGTTGCCATCGGAGGAGTTGTCTTGCTTGCTGTGTTCGCAGGGCTCGCAGTAGTGGGGTATCGGCAGGGATGGTTCAACCGGATCGGTCTGAAATCGCCTGTAACTTCCGCTGGAGGCGGGGTTGCAGGCCAGCCGAAGCCGGGGGGGCAATCGTCGCCTGAAACGAAAGGGCAAGCCTTGCCGGGAGCCGGGGGCGGGGCGGCGGGACAAGCGGTGGCGCCAGGACCAGGGGGGCCGGCAACGGGCCAAGCGGCCTCGCCCTCGGCGCTGCAATTCGACGGCAACGTGGCGGCCCTGGCCTGGGGCGGCAAGGTGGAGAGTCTCACCGGTATGGAATCGTACAGTGCGTCGGACGTCGATTGGGTGTCGAACTTGATCGATGGGGATGAAGGCACGATTTGGCACACCCAGGGCGAGGTTCACGGCCCGACGGAAATCGTGCTGTCGTTTGCCGAGCACGATTCGGTGCGAATCGGCGAGGTCAGGATCTTTTCCCACTCCAGCAGGGTACCCCGTGACGTTGAAGTATGGGTATCGAACAGCGGACCCAAGGACGGCTTCACACGCGTGGCCGCCGTGAAGCTGGCGGATGTCGTAGGATATGAAAGCAGCATCCGCTTTGACCCCGCAGAGGCCCGCTACGTCAAGTTGCGGTTGCTCCGCACTTTCCTCGACGAGGAGAGGTTTGAGGTCGGGGAAATCAAGGTGATGGAGGCGCCGCGCGCAGGTTACACACCGCTCCTAGCTCGCCACCCTGACTTATTGGGCCCCTCCCCGGCGAGCGCCGGAGCCGCCGTAGCCGCGGCCGCGTCTCCTCCCACCTGTGTGCCGTCGACATCCTTCAATCTCACGCCCGGCCATGGGGAGAGCAAGCGCGTACTGGTGCTGACGCCTGACCCGTTTTGGAACAGCGAAAGAGTCTATGGAGGCGTGTATCTGAAGCACAATCCCGAATATCGCCAGAAGTATCCGGATCTGGAAGCGGCCGCCCGCGCGGACTTCACTGTCGTCGCGGCTACGCGCGCGCAGGTCTACATGCTCACTTCCAAGTACGGCTACGACACCGTCGTGCTGGAGCAGATTTGTCAGCACCAGGGGCCGGGGCCGGCATTCATGCATGCGCTGATTCCCTGGCTTGCCGACGGCCACAAGCTGATTATTCACGATGCCGACACCTGCTCCCCCGGCCCCAATTATGACTGGTTACCTTTCCACCTCAAGACCGATAACCCCGGACGCCATGGGGCTCCCGGCAAGTTTCTGCGCTTCGTGGAAGAGAACTGGATGGCCCACGGCCATTCGGGCCGGCCCGGTTTCATCGACATCCCCGCCTGGGAAGACGGCATCGGTGGCTACAAGAACGAGCTTGGCGACTCCAACACCTTGACGGAATGGGACCCTCATTGGTGCGGCCAAATGGTGGTCCGGAACGTCAACAATGTTTTCGGATTTGTTCATACCTACGCTCATTATGGCCGAGGGCTGATTATCTACAGCGGGTTCGATCATGACATGATGGGCAGCGCCGGTTATGACCTCATGGTGGCCCGCGAGCTCGCCCAGGGGCTCGATCCTGACAATCTGCCTTGCGGCGCGCGCATTGGCGATTTCGTGGTGACCACGGACCCGCGACTCCTGGAACGGCCCTTCGTGCCCGGCCGCAACTACGACTACCCGCTTTCCCTGCTCTCGAATCAAGGCTACAAGGGGACGCTCAGTCTCTCCGTAAAGGCGAACCCAGGCCTGGACGGCATGCAGTCCACCTTCGCTCCCCAATCGGTGGCTTTGGACGGGTTGGCGGAATCGAAATTCTCGCTGGCTCTCCCTGCCAACGCGCTTTTCACTCCACAAGCGCTGGAGGTGAAGGGGGTGGACGCGAATGGGAAGACGAACTCCGTCTGCCTGCAGCTTGTCCAGCCGACCACCGGAGAACTCGCCGTGGTGAGCAAGCTGGCGCGGCCGTCGAAGACCAGCAAGAATTTGGAAATCATCCTCGATGCCTCGGGATCGATGAAGACGCCGCTGGGCAAGAAGACGCGCTGGACGACCGCGCACGACGTGCTCCAGCAGGTGTTGGCGACCCTGCCCGCCGATTTCAATGTGGGCTTGCGCATCTACGGCCATCGCGAAAGCTCGCGCTCACCCAAGACCTGTACCGATAGCCAACTGGTCGTGCCCATCCAGAAACTCGACCAGCGTGCCGTTCTCGGCGCGGCTGAAGCCGTGAAACCCCGGGGGGAAACACCGCTGGTCTACTCCGTACTGCAATCGCCGGATGATTTAAAAGCGGTGGGCGGCGGCACGGTTATCGTCATCACCGATGGGGAGGAGAGCTGCCACGGCGACCCCGTGAAGGCCGCAGCGCAACTCAAGGCTTCAGGACTCGACATCACGTTGAACATTGTAGGATTCACGCTCACCGGAAAGACCGTGCAACAACAACTGGGAACCTTTGCGCAAGCCACCGGCGGTCACTTCTACGCGGCGGAAAGCGGCGAAGCGCTGGCGCGAGCGCTGCAAATCGCCGCGGTTGACCGTTTTCCCTATACGGTCACCGACGCGACGGGCAAGGAGGTGGCCGCGGGTGAAGCCGGCGCGGGGGCGGAGGAACTGCCGCCGGGCGAGTACACGGTGGTCGTTAATGCCGGGGGGACGAGTCTGAAAGCGGAGCACGTGCGCGTGGTGCTTGCCCAGCAGACCATTGTGCACATCGCCGTCAAG
>Ga0208821_1000533_pt1 | contig 28756 bp, 36 predicted proteins | sample June2015DPH_20_5_FD_184720 | JGI IMG/M metagenome (GOLD analysis project Ga0208821, IMG submission 184720) | Peatland microbial communities from SPRUCE experiment site at the Marcell Experimental Forest, Minnesota, USA - June2015DPH_20_40... | ecosystem: Environmental > Terrestrial > Soil >... | reverse complement strand
ATGCCTTCGTTTTTGAGTTCCTCGAGCATGTGTCGAATTAGGATGGCAGTGTTGCCGTCCTTCCGTGCGCTTCCGTTGATAGCGATGACTTTTGTCATAGTGCAACTCCTAATGCTGTGCTTCCTGAGAGAAGAGAAAACCTCTTTGAAAGGTAAATTGTTTTACGTTAAAAAACCAGCTTGTTCTGTTGCTGGTAAGGAGGTCGTGCACCTCTCTCCACATCAGAAGGCATTGCTGGAAAGCGTTTGCCGCAAAGAAGGAAAGCAGTCGCCAACTGAGGTTTATCGAGAATTTAATTACAGTTCCCTCAATTCGCGTCCGCCTTCTTCAATTAATGGCAAAAGGACTCGTAAGCCAAGAGAGAACGAGAGGTCATCAGGTTTGGTTTTTTGTAAAGGAGGCGGCCTCAAATGAGAGCACGCAAAAAGAGAACTGCGCGCGAGAAATCATGAAAAGGGGGATAGGGCGTGACTGACAGCAAAATGCTCGATGCAGCACTCAGCTATGCTGCGCGTGGTTTGCTTGTTTACCCATTACGACCCGACTCAAAGGAAACTCTCCCGAACCTCGTGCCTCACGGCTTCAAAGACGCCACGACTGACGAAGCGCAAAGAAAGAAATGGGGGCCTAGCGTCACGTGAGGTATCCCACTCGAAGTGGTGCGGCCCATGACTGAACCCTTACCAGGCGCTTGGGAAACTGCACGCAAAATGCGAGCTGCAGGCTGGAGCATTATTCCGCTCTGCGGCACTGAAACGGCCGTCGTGGGACGAATGGCCCAAGCGCGGCGCTTCGCTGCGAACCAATGCCGAAGGCGAACTGTCGTCACCCCCGACACCGCTAGCACATAAACTATATGACCCCGTGTGCGCGAGTAGGTTCGCACTATGCACGCTGCACTGCTGACCCTTCATCTACCCTTAGCTTCGGCCTATTTCGGCGGATTTGACTACGACGTTACCCACTTCATAAGAGGACTCAACAACGGCGGACTTCTCAATACGCTGTTTTGGTGGGTCACGTTCACGGGGAGCATCACCTTCATGGTGCTCATCACGATCGCGCTCTATGTCGCCGGTCTCCGCAAAGAAGCGCTCGTCTTCGCTATCATCTTCATACTAACGACTGCATTCGCGACCGCAGTGAAGTACGCCGTTGCACGCCCACGGCCGAGCGATTTGGGCGTAGTACCAGAGGCTGAGCCGTCGTTTCCGAGCGCCCACACCGCGAACGCCTTTGCCTTCGCGACGACGCTCTCATCGTACCACCGAAAGTTCACCATTGTGCTGTTCGCGTGGGCCATTCTTGTGGGATTTAGCAGGCTCTACTTAGGGCTCCATTACTTTACCGACATCATCGGGGGGGCCATCCTCGGCATCGTCGTTAGCCTCGTCGTGACCCATGCCGCCGGGCGCGTTGATGGAGAGCTCACGCGCATTGTGCACGAATCGCCGATGCCGACGACGTGGAAGGGCGTCTTCAAGGTGCCGTTGGTCGTCGCGCTCCAGTTTTTCCAAGTGGCGTACGCGCTGGGGACTGAGCTGATCCGAGAGATTATGCGCATTATCGGTCGCAAAAGGAGGGATAGAAGAGGTCGATGGAATTAACTCACAGCGAAACTTTTGCAGTAGATTACGTGCCATGAATACGGGATGAATACCGGTATTCGAGCAATTTTTTATATAGGCGCGAATTTCGCCGCAGAAATCTATCCGTGATTTGTCTTTCTTGCGGTAGCAGATAACGGGCGAGACGTTAGGCCCAGTGTGCGGTTCCCTCGCCCATGGAGCGCCTGAAGCATCTTTTTTGATTTTGAGCGTCGCTGTGCCGTTTTCTTGCTCGGCAAGCAAACCGGGCATAAAAGAATATTTAAGAAGAACAAGAGGACTCAGCAGAACTATGATGGCCTATCTGACGGCACTTTTCTTTCAGACAACAACTGGGTCAGCAATATTCGGTGTCGTGGCCTTACTTTGGGTCCTGAGCGAAATTGTGGTCGGGGGCATTATCCCGCGCTTGCGTCGGCACGGCGCCCCGATTAGATTCGAAGACAAGGGTTCCCGCCCACTGATAGCACTGAGCATGATTCTGGCCCTTGTTATCGCCTTCCTCTTTGCCGCGTCTGGCATTGCGTCGTTACCGAGCTGGAGTTTCTACGTCGGGATCAGCCTGACGATCGCAGGTATTGTGCTTCGACAGTGGTCAATTGCCGTGCTAGGGCGTTATTTCTCGCCGACAATCGGCATTCAAGAGGGTCAGGCGGTGGTGGATCGCGGGCCATATCGCCTAGTGCGTCATCCCTCTTACACCGGCCTGCTCATAATCTACATAGGACTGGGATTCGTGATACAGTCGTGGGGGGCTGTGCTCGTGCTCATAGCTTACTTCGCACCAGCCTTCGGCTATCGGATTCACGTGGAGGAGGCGGTTTTAACATCGAAGCTGGGCGACGAATACGTCGCGTACGCAAAGAGAACGAAGAGGCTTATTCCGTACGTTCTTTGAACACTTTACGCACCTTTTCCCCTTCTGCATGACGAACCCAAAGCGCAAGTCTATTAGCGCGGGGATCAGAGTTGTAGTGTTCTTTTTGCTGGCCGCTTAAAATACCTTCGTGGGTTAGCTTCCACACGCATCCGAATCTCATCTCTTTGAACTTCGCTCTTCGCGACCGTCTCCATAGATTTCGAGCACAGAAATCGCAAGCTTTTCTGCGTCGTGTGTGCACATCACCTGCTGCAACACTTCAAGGATCTGGCGAAGCGGTGGCTCTTCATTACTTTTCTTATCTGGGCGCCCACGCGGCTCTGCCAGAATAGATGTGACGAATGTTGCAAGAGTCTGAGCAAGCTGTTCTTTCAATTCAAGGGCAAAAGTTCGTAAGTACGATCCATCAAGCCGTTGCGCCCTGCTGAGGCAGTAGCTGCAGGCCGCGCCGTGTATTACCGCATAACGGAGCTGAGCGTCTCGCCGAGAACGTTCTAGACTTTCGAGAAGCTCTGCAAGTGGCATTGTGTGAACGTAGGCAGCAAATAGGTTTTAGATAGCCTGTTTCTTGTCGCCTGCGTCAGTCTGGGGATGGATTGCTTGCACAGAGGGTGGATGTGTGCTGACGCTGATAACCCAACTGCAAGAACACGCTGAAAGTGAAAGTGAAGGTGAAAGAAAAAAAAGGATAGTTATCTAAGCTATCTTAAGAAACTATCATGGCGCGAAGATCTCATCGGTGCCAGAGAAGGTCATACCAGATGTACTCGGGCCGACTCGCTACTTACCATGAATAAGTTGGCAGGACGTTTTCGATGCATATGCTCTAACGATCTAGTCATATACCCACAACCTAGTTAAGAAGCGAGATGGCCAGAAAAAAATCACGAGATTATGTCAGTAGAAGGATCGTTTTAGTTGAGACGTGACCAGCGATAAGACGCGCTGCAACACAGCTGAGAATAGCGCCGCGGGACGCTTTGTTATCGCCGATACATTTTGACCGAGAAAAAGGAGGACGACAGATTATATGCAGACTGAAAAACAGGCTAAGAGGGGACATCCGAAGGAAGCGCACATTAAGGTATGCGAAAACGGGCCCTATATTGTGTCAGGATGCATTCCGCTCACCAAATTGACCGTTAGTACGGATGTCGAGGGGTATCCTCGCAGCTATATCAAAGGCGAAGAGTACCCCCTCAACGAAACATACGCTTTGTGCCGGTGCGGGCAGTCCACGAGCAAACCATTTTGCGATGGAATGCACGAAAAGATACATTTTGACGGTACAGAGATCGCCAGCCGAGCGCCCTACCTCACTCGAACTCGGAAAATCGACGGGCCAGACCTCAAATTGACCGACGCTCCAGATTTATGCAATCACGCAGGTTTTTGTCTTAGAGCAGGGGGAATTGGCAACCTGACCAGATCTTCAGACGACGCGGAGGCTAAGCGGTTAGCCATTGAAGAGGCAGGAAATTGCACTTCTGGACGTCTGGTAGCGTGGCATAAGGAACCCGAAAACTCGATTGAGCCTGAATTCGAACCGTCGATTACGCTCGTCGAAGAACCACACAAAGGCTGTAGCGGCGCCTTGTGGGTGCGGGGTAACGTAGCGATCGAGTCATCCGACGGCAGCGTCTATGAAGTTCGAAATCGCGTTGCCCTATGTCGCTGTGGCGCCTCCTCCAACAAGCCCTTCTGTGACGGAAGCCACATGGTAATTAGATTTACAGATGGCGACAAATCGCTTGAGAATCGATAGGACTCGAAGATGTTTTTCGACAACTAAGTGGACTTTTTTGAGCAAACGAGGGCGTGAGATTAACGCGATGATCGAGGAGTTACAGAACTACGAGATACACGTCTCAGAGAAGGGCGCAGACCAATTCGGCGCCTTCAAGACCGGCTCGCATGATGATCTCGTAACCGCCCTTGCATTGGAGATACGACATTGAAACGTGCTTTCGCAACACGTAGTCCAGTCTAGCACGCCAAAAATAGACACTACATCCATATATCCCGGTGTTCTCGTTTGTGGCAGCTTACACAACAAAACCAAGTTGTCTATCGTGTTTGAACCGCCGTGACGGCCAAGAAACGCGATGAAACTGTCAGTTGTATTATTTCGGGAGATATGTCCATTTGTATAAGTTTTGTCATAGCAGTATGACTATCTATGTCGAAGAGCGAGGGGACAAAGTGACTGAGGTTGAAGAGTGTGAAAAGTGTTACGGTTGTTGTTGTATGGTATACGGAGAAATAGTGCTAAAAGATGGAGAGGCAAGAAGGATAGCCGATTATCTCGAAATACCTGAAATCGAATTTCGAGAAAGATATGTGAAGAATGTTGCAAATAAGGATTTTTTTAAGATAGTGAAACCTTGTGTGTTTTGGACATTAGGTTGCTGTGGGATTAATGCTGTAAAGCCAGAAACCTGCGCGAGTTATAATCCAATCATAAGAAAAGATAAGGAGGGCAATCCCCGACTTATTTGTGGAGAATGGCATAAGAGGAAAATGCAGTAGGGTAGTAAAATAATACTGAGTGAATAAGAAAAAAAGAGGTTTTGTGTATTCAAGGTTATAACGGAGTTATCATGTGAATAACGCGGCAATTCCACCTATAAACAAAAAGATAACTCCTAACAAGTAAACCAAATTACTAAACCTGGTAATAGCCTATAAGGGCTCCGAGTATAATAGCAGGCAGTATGGCCCCCCGCTCCCGCTTGTTGCGTCTCCCTACTTTTCACCTCTTGAATTTACTTTGATTTTTTATTTAGACAAAAGATACCGTTTTTTTAATTTTGCCGTGTGAAGACGGAGGATTTGACGCGACGAACGGGCGTTTCCTCCTTATACTGCTCTAGCTTCCCTGCTTTCTAGGGGCTGCATTTAGATTTATAACTGCTTAATGTCTATCTCTCTAAGGTTTTTTCGTGTAAGCTTTCCAGCACGGTATCCTTCCCTATCTCGTATGGAATCATCTCTCTTACGTCATATTCGATAAAGGGACTAAACCTGCTCGTCATCCTGAACAGGTCTTGAGACGTGCCCTCAAAGATGAAACACCCTGAATTGCCGTCGACGAAGAATGCGTTCTCCTTTACCATCCCAGCATCCATGAAACGCTCCATCGCATCGAACTTGGCCTCCACGTTCTCTTCCGCTTCTCTGCGGTCACTAGACCAGGGGGCGAGCAAGTTTAAACGCCACAGTAGCAGGAACTTTGTCATCCATCTTACCTCCTTTCGACAGGTGGCAGCGACACCGCATCACCAATTTCAAAATGCTAGCCCGAGGTAAAAAGGTGCTGCGGGATGTCGGCAAATCCTAAAGGCAAACTTCGACTATATTTCAATCGCTCGATAATCGTTCACCTGCCTATACGCCAGGAGAGGATAAACGAAGCCCTATTTGTCTAGATTTCGGTTCAATCTCGCGAAGTTGATATGACTAGCACAATACCAGCAATGATGATTAGTACAGAAACTAGCTGGAAAGTGAATAGTCGCAGTCCTGTGTCTGTCGTGTACGACAGTTCCAATAGGATTATCAAAAAACCGAACAAGATTATCAAAGCACCGACTACGATTCTAACTATATCTCCTCTTTCCATGATAACTCACAATGATTATCCAACAAGCGAGTAGCTGGCTTAACTATTCCTATTTTGAAGTATTTTGAACTATTTGAGGCGCCACCTTGAGACTTGACTTGAAGAAGCCCCATGTCCGCTCCTGCAAGCACCTTTTTCAAACGTTATAGCGCTATCATTTTTTGTCGCCTCCAACCTTAACAAACGCTTCTTTTATGATTGTCCAAGCTTCTTTTTCATCCCAAAAGGCACTAGGCTTGTCCTCTCTCCAATTGAAATTATCTTCCCAACCGTACATTAATGCCTGCTCGCAAGCATCCATCAGGATTTTTAGTTTCTCTTCGCAATTCATTTTTTCTCACTCCTTTAAAACTAAAGACATTCTGATTTCTCAGCTATATGAACTTCGATTGCTGGAATGATGCGTTTACTCGTAATATAACACAGCCCGGCTCTTTCAAATAAGGCCTGAAACTCCTTTGTTGAGTACAGTTTGACGTGGGCGGGCTCCACCTTACGGCCGAATCTGTCTACGAGCCTCATGAAGGCGTTATTGGCCGTGATATCCAAAATGTATAGCTTACCTCTCGGCTTCAACAGTCTGTTTGCCTCTCTAAGTGCCTTTTCGGGGTTCGAAAAGTGATGGAAGGCGTTCGAAGACATAACGACATGGAAGAAGTCGTCGTCGAACGGGAGCGCCTCAACTCTTGCTTTATAAAAATGCAGGCTGCCGCAGCTTTGAGATTTGGCTTGTGCCTGTGCAATCATCTTTGATGAATTATCGACGCCGTAAAACTCGCCTTGCCCATTAGTTCGGTTGGCAGCATACCGGAGGGCCCAGCCCGTGCCACACGCAAGGTCCAAAAGATAGGGATTATCGCCTAACTGCAGTAGAGAGACCAGTTTCCTCTGTGTCCAGCGCGTAAAACTAAAACGGGTGTCATATGTTTCGGCTCTCGAGTCCCACAACTCTTCATTCTGTCTGGCTATCTTATATTCGTCTCTTACAACGGAGTTTCCGCCTTCGGGTTCATCTCGCCCTATTTTCGGTTCTTCATCACCCATACTATCACCAGCATTGTGGTGCTATGCAGTATGCGCCTACTAAGTAACTGATTACCAAAATCAGCGCGATGGAAAATAAAGGCCGTGGTTGCGTGCGTTAAAACATCTGCATGATGGCCTGAATTTTCTACACTTTCAGCTACTTTTAGCGAACAATTATTCAGACAAGCCGACCATCTTGCCTGTGCACAACGATTGCGTAGAGGTCGATGAACTCATGCTTCAAATCGCCGACTACAAAAATGACTACGCCGACTTGGCTATTGAAAAACTTTTTAGGAAGTGCTCGACCAGTTGGGAAGCTCTTCGATACCTGCGAGGCTGCGTGCATGACGCTTGGCTACCCGACAGCGCACGTCAGCAGTCGCGCAGAATTATCAAAAGGATACAAGTGCACATACATTAGTCTCGCGAATACGGGTGGGCGTATGAGCAGCCGTAAGCGCAATTCTCTTTAAGTGCTGTCATTTACTTTCTGAGGCTTTTTGGCGCTGTCGCGGCTTAGACCATTTAGACCACCCCAACGCCGTTACATTGACTGAAAAAATATAGGACCCAGCGCATTTAGGTCGTCGATATCGTCCGACTACCAATTTTTTACACGCGGACTAACTCAAGGCAACTGCGAACCCTTAGTAGGCTGACTAGGGTAGCACAGCGTGTTCCGTTGGGCCTCTCCGTAGGTCCTAACTCATTAATTCTTTTTTTCGATTTAAAAGTACTGGGCCGCTTCTCTTGTTGGTTATACGCTTCTTACCGATGCTTTTTTTACTAAATTGAAACAAACTAATATAGTAAGGCACCAAGGAACGCGTCTTGAGTATTGGTATCAACAAGGGAGCAGCATGGCAAAAGAGAGAGAAGAAGAGACGTTTTTACAGCTAGGCACTAGTATAACAATTGTAGTAGTATGTATTCTTGCGCTCATTATATTAGCCGGAGGCGTGGGCCTTTTGATGGCTGCAGGAATACTTCACGCAATGGTACTATTGCCATTCGGAGTTTAAGTAGGTCTGGCCAAGATATTACGGCGAGTTTCTTTTAGCTTCTCCGTAGCTTCTAGCTCTTTATCTCTTTTCTTGATTTCATGCCATTAGAGCGCGTTGGGTACGGCCCTTCGCCGCTCGCGCCGTCAGTTTTTAAAGTCCCGTTACCGTCACTTGACCCCAAATAACAAACGCGTCTTGCTGAATTGCTACGTTAGCCTGAACGCTCGCAAAGTTAAAGCTAATGAGCTTATACGCCTCAACGTCTATCGAAGGGGTATGCCCTGTTACTTGTTTGTAAGCTGCGATTCCGTTAGGAGTTGAAACGCTATAACTCGGCGGCGCTGTTGTGTAGCCAAAACTCTGGTTATTGAAAAACGCCGTCGCTTCGCTGGTGCTTGGGAAATACTGAATATTTACGGCTATCGCTGAGCTAGTGCCGTTAGCCCATAACTCGTTAGGAGTTGTATTTGTTATCGTCTCAGAAAGCCGAGCGCCATTTGAGCCAGCAATCTTAGCGTTCATGCCGCACGACTCGGCAGACACGCCGCGCAAAATCGTTGAAACTCGGTGTTTGTTTGACTAGACGGCGCTTCGCCGCGCACTTGCTGAAGGCTGTTTTGAGGCGCCTGCCGTAGGCGAGCCGAGACAGTCCTGGCCGATTGCTTAAAAGCTCTGAACCGCGGCGCAAGGAAGCAGCCAGCTGTAGTGTTTGTTAGCTGCAACGGACAAAGGCTGCCGTTCCCGGACTCGTCCGCTGCTAGAATCATTGTCGGCGCCGCTCATAATCACGTTTAAGCGGGACACGCTTATATACTGCCCACCCAAACTAATCGAAGAAAAGGGGAGCGTGCCCATTTGCGCGCGCATCCTCGTTCCGCGTGCACGAAGAGCTGCAGGATAGGAAAAACACCTACAAAGCTCTGTTGGTGGGATGGCAACGGAAAAACAGAAAAAAGTCCTTCTCGTTGAAGACAGTCCCTCTGACGCGCGGCGATAGTCCAGTGCACAGGTGCATTCGCTCAACGAGGAGCTCCACCGGGCCGTCGAAGAGCTCAACGTCGCCAACGAAACGCTTGAACAGAGGGTACAGGAGCGAACGACGGAGCTAACTTCGACGAACGAAGAACTTCAGAGGACCAATGCAGAGCTTCCCAGGCAAGTCCGCAGACGTCTCGCAGCGGAAGAAGAGGCTGGAGATTACGCACGCCAGCAGGAGATCATTAACCGCGTCATCAAAGCAGGGAATGAGTCTCAAGACCTCACGTCTGCCCTCGCATCAATGCTCGACAACGCCTTAACGCTCATGGGTTTTGATGGAGGCGCCGTCTATCTCCTCGACTCAGGGAGAGAAGCCGCTGAACTTCAGTATGCCTCTCCGGCATCATCCGAGATCCTGCAGACGATCCCTCGTACCAGCGCGCACATCGCTCAAATCTATCGCGGCGAGCCTGAGTTTGTCGATGATGTACCAACTAACTCGTCGCTCACCTATCATCCTAGCGCTGCTACGACGGCACATATCCCACTAACCTCGAAAGAGGCCGTCACCGGTCATTACGTCGTATTGGGCACACTGCCGCATCACTTCTCATCCACCGAAAAGGAGCTCTTGGTCGCACTCGGGCGCGAGGCAGGCACGGTGATTGCGCGGATGCAGGCTGAGGAGGACCTTCGTGCGTCCGTCCGTTACGCACGAAGCCTTATCGAAGTAAGCCTTGACCCCCTTGTCACCATCAGTGCCGAGGGTAAGATCACCGATGTCAATCAAGCTACGGAGATGGCGACCGGCTTCTCTCGGGAAGAGCTAATCGGAAGCGACTTCAGCAACTATTTTACCGAGCCCGCCGCCGCAAAGACAGGCTATAAGCGGGTCTTCACGTTTGGCTATGTCAAAGACTACCCGCTGGCCATCCGGCACAAGTCAGGAAGCATAACAGACGTTCTGTACAACGCGACTATCTTCATGAACGACAGCGGTGAGATACAGGGTGTTTTTGCGGCTGCGCGAGACATCACCGAACAGAAGCAGACACAAGACGCTCTGAACGAGGCCAACGAGGAGGTGCGCTTGCTCTACAAACAGTTACAATCGACAAACGAAGAACTGACGCGCCATTCACAGCATCTCGCTGAGCTCATTGCGGAGCGAACGTCCCAGCTGAGAGACGCAGAGCGGCTTGCTGGCATCGGCGAGACCGCCGCGATGATCGGGCACGACCTCCGTAACCCCCTCCAAGGACTCCAGTACATCGTCGATCTCCAGAAGCTGCGTTTCGAGCGGATTACTCCTGAAAAGCGAGGTGCGAAGGACTGGAAGGAAGAGGAGGCGCTTTTCGATCGCATCAGCGAACAGGTATTCTATACGGACAAGATCGTCGCAGATTTGCAGGACTACGCTCGTCCCATCGCGCCCGAAACAGAAGCGGTGGCGATCGGCAGCCTTATCAACGACGTCCTCGCGTCACTCCCGCACACTGACCATGTAAGGATCCTATCTGACGTGAGCGACCTTGCCGTGACGGCTGACTCGCACCTAATGCACCGGGTTTTGGCCAATCTCATTCTGAACGCTCTGCAGGCGATGCCTGAGCGAGGGACGCTCACTATTAATGCATCTACATGTGATGACGCTGTTGCTATAAATGTACGCGACACAGGTCTGGGCATTCCTGAGGAGATGAAAGACAAACTCTTCTCCCCGCTCATCACCGGCAAGGCCAAGGGCACCGGGTTGGGATTAGCTGTAGTGAAGCGGATCGTCGACGCCCACGGCGGGATCATCACGTTCGAAAGTGCAGAAGGCAAAGGCACAACATTCACTGTTACTTTGCCTAGCAGAGGCGGTTGAACGGCCCTCGAGTTCAGGGTTTCTTAACTAAAACGGCACCGCTCGGTTTAACGCGCTGTTGCTTTTTTTAGAGGCTGACTAATTATTAAGAGAGAGCAGTCTGGGTCACGACTCTGCGGCGCCGCGAATACAATAATAACCTCCATTCAGCCCGTGCTGTGCGTAGACGGGGCACTTACGGCAGCTGCATGGGAGCATTTCAGGGGTTTCTTGCTCTTGTCGGTTGCGCGATGAACCGACCAGCTACAACGGGTAAGCTTGAACGTTGGGCACGTTGTGCAGCAGAGACACCTCACACGTTTTCTGAAGTAATCGGAACCGTCATGAAAAACCCCCCATCAAATGGTCTAGGCTCGCACGAAAGCCCTTTTGCTCTCCCTTGATACGTTAACGGTTATATCCGAAACGATCTGAACCTAATAAGCATTCTTCCTCCCCTGCTTCGCCATCGCTATGGTTTACCTCTGCGAAAAAACTACTGCCGTAACGTACTAAATTTGTAAAAAAGTTTCAAATAGGGCTTTAGGTATACTACGGCTTGCCTCGGGTTAGTATTTCTAAGGCTGTCGAACCGCTCCGGGCATTGGTCGATGTTTGGTTCAAATAAGATCATGTTACTTTTTTAGAAGTAAGCGGGGCGGTTAATAGCCTTAGATGTGTCTCGTTACATACGCAACGACAGCAGCTTTTCGCCCCTTAGGGCGTCGAAGCAGATATTCATCGCCACTGTCACGAGCGGGACCATACGCGCAGCTGACCGGCAGTGGTTTCGGACGCTGCGAATTAGTACCAGCGAGACCAAAACCTTTACGTCGTCTAGATCTCGCCGATTAGTCGCGGATTCTTAGAGACGTTAGACGTCGCCGGGAGGCTTGAAGAAGACTGCGAGACCAACACCTGCTCCCTCTCGTTAAAGGAATCAAACACACAGACAGCAAACCGCTTTATCAGGAATCTTATGCTATCAATCTCATGAGGTTAAAAAACATGCAGCCTGGGCCGACTCTCAACGACCCAAGCCGTCTGCTCCACCACTGCCTCGGAGATGAAATACGTGGTGTTGCGGCAGTAAAGACCCACAAAGTAGCATAAATGTTTCCGGTGTTTGATGACGAACTCGCGCAAAACGAGTAACGGGCGGACGAAACACACTGCGATCCTCTCGGTCGAGGCATAAGGCGCTGCTTTGAATATGAGGTCAAGCGTGTGAGGTGTCACATGGACAGAACCTACATCTCCCGCCGCAGCGACCTTATGCGCGTTTACCAGTATTTTCTTTCCATATAAACGTAGGGAGCTCAGAGCGGGCGCTCTTTTAAAAAATAACGCTCCAAAGCGTTGTAAAACCTGCAATGGCTCCGAAAACACTGGTGCAAAATTGACGAGAGATTGCTAACGGTCCGGTCTCGTCGCTGATGCTTTGTGGTCAGCACACGTTTGTTCGAAGCCGTGGCTGCGGATCTAATGATACCCTCGATACAGAGATGCTGATAAGAAGGTCACGCGATAAAGCGACAAAAGACTTTTTGTCGCCACTTATACTAGTTTACGGACAAAATTCGGGCTGATATCTGATGACTACCCACGCCTGCCGTCCGTGCAATGGACAAGTCAGCGATGGTGCTAATGTTTGTGCGAGGTGAGGTGCGTTGGACGATAGCTTGCGCGACGCCGAAATTGCGTTGGATCTAGATAAGAACATCTGTCCAGCATGTGGCGTTGCGTATACTGAAGAGACGAAGTTCTGTCAGAACTGTGGCAAAAGACTCGAGGTAGCCCCCGCTAAACGAGAGAGAAAATTTCTGCTCTGGCTGCGGCGCCTATTACGTCGAACACGCTGAAATTCGCCGCAGCCAGAGAAAAGCATTTGCGCCTGCGCCTCGAGAAATCGGCCTACGTGTAAACGGGCGAATTGGAAGATTGGCGCTTATGCCACCTTATAACGATCCGTAAGCCTGCACCACCAGTTCAGTCGTGATAAACTGCAAAAATAGAAGGGGCTCCCGACGAAAAAATGGGAAATGCGTATTTACGTAAACCAGAATGTTTCTTTGGCGCGCTTAAGAGCGCGTCGATAAGGAGTTGAAACACAATGCGGGAAGATCCTGAAGGTGGACCAGGAATGGGACACGGCATGGGAAAAGGAAGAGGGATGATGATGATGTGGGAGAAGCTCGACGACAACGCGAAGAGGATGCTCGCCACACGAATGCTTGATGAGCGCATCCTGAAGAAAGAGCTTAAGATCAAGCTCTTGGAGCACAAACTCGAGACCCTAAAGATGATGAAAACGTGGGTAGAAAAGATGTGAGCTCTGCTTACAGCGTCCTATCAGCTGCACTGCCTCGCTCGAGCAAGGACTGCTTACGACAAAAGGTACGTAATCTTTGCCCGAGAAAGTTCTTTTTAAAAAAGACCTAAAGAAAAAGATCCGCAGCGTTTATGGGGTGAAAGCATGGGAAGGCTTACTCAATACAGCGCGCCAAACCTTTCCGCCGAGGCTCAAGTTGACTCTGAGAAGTGGAATCAGCAGCCGTCAGCCAGCATAGTGGTGCAGGCCGTCGAAAATATCCAACGGCGTGGCCTGGCAGTAATTCGAGCACACAATGACGAGATTGCGCTCGAAAGGCTCAAAGAGCTGATTCCGCCCGGAGCCGAGCTCATGAGTGGTGCCTCAACGACGTTGGCGAGATTGGCTACGATGAATACGTTAACAGCGACAGATCACGATGGAACGATCTCCATCGCGCTATCGTCGCAGAGAACGACGAAAAAAAGAGGCACGAGCTGCGTAGAAAATCTATTACTGCTGATTACTTCGTCTCCGGCGTCAACGCCATCGCACAGTCAGGCGAAATTGTCGCGTGCGACGAGTCGGGGAGTCGCGTAGGGGCGTGGGCGTTTGCAGCGGGTCACCTGATACTTATCAGCGGCACGAACAAAATTGTCCCAACGCTTGGCGATGCATTGCACCGAGTCCGTGAGTACGCGTATCCCCTAGAAAATGTCCGCGCGAAACGAGCGTACGGAACGCCCAGTCAGCTCGGAAAGTGGGTGATTCTTGCAAATGAGGAAACTGAGGGCAGAGTGACCCTCATACTCATCGACGAGTCGCTCGGATATTGAGATGGCTTGCCTCGCCAAAATCGAACTTAATCTGCCGCTGTTGATAGCCGGAGACATCGGCAGTCCTCGGAAACGAATCGATGAGCCCCGACCAATCCATTTAGATTGCACGAGCGAACCATCGGCGCAATGCCGGATGCTTGGACAAAAAGGATGATAAAGGCCGACGATGACCCAGAAAATGCAGGGACCGAAGGACATAACGATTGTGCCTCAAATCCCACTGCTCGGGCCTGAAAGCTCGTATTTCGTTGATAAATGGAAAAAAGAGAACAGGATAGAAGATCTCTATGATTTTGCACATATCTACGTGCGTTCGCACATCCTTAGGGTGATCGAATTAGATCGACCACAAATACAAACCCTCTTGCGTCGCTTCTTGCCATCAAAATCGGGCAATGCGCCCTATTCCGATGGCGTGACGATAACGTCAGCAAGGATGCAAGACATATACACAGCAGTCATTTCCAATGAAGAATCAGAATTGGGGTTCCGTGATTATGGGGGTGCTGGCTTCTTCTTTGCCGTCATCTTTGACCATTCAACGCTGGAAAAGATGATACAAGACACAGTTGAACGGCCTGAGGTGGCAGACATGGTAAAAGAGCTCGAGGCTAGGGGACGTAGCCTTGGGGATCTTTTAGAGTGGCAAGAAATAGGGCTCAGAATCCACGGTGAGGATTACTTCCTAAAAGACGGCTTTTTGTCAGCGCGTGACCCGAATGATGTAAAGGCCATCTGCAGACAACTCGATCGTGATTATGTCTCTTCAGATACGCTCGCCGTCTGCACATACTACTGTATTCTGAGATTGCTCGGGGCGATGAATAACGTCCTTAGGGCACGTGGCCCGTTTACTCTGGTTGACCTACAGACCGATGAACCACTCCAAAATCTGTTTTTTTCCAGAGTGCGCTATATACTGCACTATACCGGACCCCCGACCAACTACGCACTGTTGCGGATGCTCACTCTGCTGGGAGGCGGGGCTCTCCCGGCGAGGCAAACGGGCGAACACCAGATGACGTTCTCAAGCGATGCGGGATTCAGCATTAGCTATCCCGGAGAATGGATGATCGATACGACCGATCCATCCGTGTCCGTGAACCTCTACATCTATGCGGCTCACGCCAACGTGGGCGCCGTCAGTGTCGAGGCGGCCGACCTTGCATCAGGCGCGACGTTTGACGATTTCATCAACGCTAACCTCGAGAATCTGACGAATCTCAGAGATTTCGCACTTATCTCAAGTGAGAGCATTACCTTCGCCGATCAGCGCGCCTGCAAAGTGGTCTGGCAAGCGACCATTCCCGTTCAGCTCACCGATACCCAAATCAAGGCGATGCAGATTCTTGTTATCAAGAACGGAAAAGGATACGTGGTTACTTACGAGGCGATGCCGAAAGACTTTGACACGTACCCGTCAGAAGTGCACGAGGTAATAGGTTCGTTTACGTTCACTTAGCGCCACCCGTCCTTTGCCGCGTTCATAGCTCGCCTACTCAAGGCCACAATGACCTGTTGCGCAATACAAGGTGGCATGCATCATCAGCTCAACCGGTTGGCGAAGCGGACTTGCTAACTCGTGCGCTTGAAGAAGTGAAGACAAAATCCTACCAGGAGTCAGAGACTAGTCTCGACGATACCCAAGCGTTAAACGTGCTCGTTTCTTATTTTAAGAACCCAGAACCGGGGAAAGAAGCGCGTCAAAAGCCTGTTGACTAGTTAAGTAAGCGTTTGTTTCTGGGGCATATTATCGGTCGAGAAGGCAGCACGGACTCAGCGAGCGAGTCCCAGGGCTAACCTGCTTTTTTTCTTTTTTAAGACGCTGATCATTTCTTCCTAACTTTCCCTTGAAAAAATCGCAGAGAATGTTGAAAGAAAAACTGAGGTCATACTTATAGGATTTAGAGTCCAGCCTATGTAAAAGAAAAGCCAGCTGGTTAGTTGGAGGAGGTGGTCGATTCTGGAAACGTTGACAAGGAAGAAGGAGCGAGGTTAGTGGTTCGCTTTTCTTTTGCTTGTCCTAGCGGAAACCTACCCGAAAAATCGTCAGTTTGCAGACCGATATCGGTTAGGCTGCGTGTATATTTTCTTCACCTAATGCGGTTTCACGGAATAATCGATCGGAGGTAGCGTGCGATAAGGCTCGAGTTACCATTCGCAATTCCCGGAAGTAGGCTACCCTGCCAGGAACTCTACCGGCCATGTCTGCAGCAGTGGTGCCCGGACGTGGTGAAAATGCATAGATTTCGGCATAGTCGAAATCCAATTCGTCGAACAGGCTCACGGACTCAGCAAAGTCTTTCGCTGTTTCGGTTGGGAAGTTTACCATAATCTGAGTCTGAATGCACAGGTCCGGATGTGCCTCTTTCAGTCGTCGGATGCCTTCTTTGACATCAGCAATACTATATCCCCGTTTCATCAGCCTTAAGATCCGGTCGCTTCCGGACTCAACAGGGACCCCGGTAACCCATATCTTTCCTGTCGCAAACGCGGGAACTAACTGATTAATCATCTGTTTTAGAAAGAGGGGATGGATATTACGCAGGCCAATCTTAAAATCGCCGTTTTCGCTTACCATTTTGGTGAGAAGGTCTGCCAGGTCATAGTCATAGCCGAGGTCTCGCCCATATGGTCCCAAGTCCGTTCCCAGTAGGCTGAACTCTTTGAACCCACGGCTGAGCCCGGCCTTGAATTCATCCATGACCTCATCAATGGGCTTGCTTTTGATGTTACCACGGGATTTCTTCACCGCACAATACGAACAGTTTCCTAAACAACCGCTCGCTATCTTGATGTAAAAGATCGAAGGGTCATCGCGTCGATACAGGTAATTACCTGCTGTTAGCCTTAGATACAGCAGATAAAGAAGTTTAATAGGTAAACGGTCGAGTTTACGAAGACGATGCCGTGCATCCATTCTGGATACCGGCCGGCAAATTTCGTTGGCAGTTACTTCATTTATCGACGTTGTAGCCTTGATTACTTCATCCAGCTTGCCGACTTCTCGTTCTCCGAAAGAAAGCTCCTGATGCGTATGGAAAAGCGTTTCAGGGTCTATTTTGGGCAGGCATCCCCACACGATCAATCGCTGATCATCTTTTATTTGTTTCTTAATGTCATGAATGAGATGAATCGAGTTTAACTCTAAGGATTGAGTCAACGCACAGGCATTAAAGAGGATAAGATCAGCATCCATAACGTTATCTGCTATCTGCCAGCCATTTCCCTCTAAATACGTCTTCACGCGGCCAGAGTCTAACTGGTTCTCCGGACAGCCATTGGTGAGAACACATGCTTTCCTCAAAGTATTGCCCCCTTAATATTTTTACAAATATGCTGTAATTATTGCGATCGACGGTGATTAATTAAAACCGACCTGAAACAGCGCGGTTCACGATTGGCTCATCTTTATCCAATGGCCACCGAGAGATAAAGGTTAGCCACGTATCTCATCATAAAATGGCGACTCAAAATTGGTGCCTTAATACTAAGGGTGCCATATGCGTTCGGAAAATTCGCCTCGCAATAGCAGTTTAAACGCGGCTCAAAATCGCAGCCGTTAGTGCCATAGCAGCACTTTCCTAGTCAAAAAGCAGAAGGTCGCAAAACTGCGGTTTGCGCATCTCAATGCCGTAGTGATTAAGAAAGCCTCCGTTGTTGAGCCCTCGTATGAAGTGGGTAACGTCGTAGTCAAAGCCACCGAAATAGGCGGACGCCAGCGGTGCGTGGAGGGTCAGCAGTGCAGCGTGCATGGCCCAACCTACTTGCGCAAAGAGGACTATTTAGTTTACGTGCTAGCGCATTTTTTGATGCCATCACGAGCGCATTCGACTCACAATCCGCTCTCTGTGATAGATCAGGTAACCGACAAGGCCGATTATCCCCGTTATATGATGATATCAAGGTATCTAAAGAGCGCCTCAAGATCCGACCAGTGGGGGCCGAGAAAAACGCCAACATAGGCAAGCCCAAAACACCACGGAAGCGATCCCAACACCGTATAAGTGAGAACTTCTTCACATCCATCCGGGCGACCCCGGCTGGAAGGGAGATGAATGTTCGCACGATCGGCAACAGCCTGCTGATAAAAACAGTGGTCTCTCCATACCTTCCAAACCACGCATGTGCCCGATCAAGTTTACTCCTCCGCATCAACACGTATTTGCCATATCGCTCAAGGAGGGGCAGACCGCCGTATGTCCCAACGGAGTAGCCACGAGTGAGCCGGCGAGACAGCCGGCAGTGCCCACGAGAGCAACGCCGACCAGCGTAAGCTCCCCTTTCCAGACGACAAAGCCGGCGAAGGGCATGATCATCTCACTCGGCAGCGGGACGCAGGCAACTTGCGCAAGTTCAACGCCTCCACGTTCGTGAGGTAATCAAGGTTGCTCAATCCTGTGACATTGGGAATAGAAGGCGATGACCCTGTGGCAATGAGGAATCGGTCTGACGTGTACGTGTCGCCGTTCACTTGCAGCTCGGTTTTCGAGACAAATTTCCCAGTGCCGACCGCATACGAGACGTGAGACATAGTGCTTAGCAGTGCCCGATCTTTATCTCGGAGCGTCTCCACGAGCCGGTTCTTAGCTTCGATCAGTTTTCGAAAGTCAATCGAAACAGACGAGTTTAATCCCGTGTAGCGGTGCTCGCGAATTCTATAAACGAGTTCAGCGGCGTAGAGCAAATGCTTAGTTGGAATGCACGCAACGTTGACGCATGTGCCGGCAAAGCCCACAGCATTGTCATTTACCATCAGCGTGCGTGCGTGCTGCCGATCTGCAGTGTGCGCCGCCGCAAATCCCGCCGTTCCACCGCCTAGAATTATGAAATCGTAATGTTCAGACAACATCGGCTCGTCTCCAGGTCGAGTTGATCGCTGTCAGCAACAGCTGCAAGCAGCAGTGGTAAAACATCGGCAAAAAAGGGAACCGACTGGCATCGGCGATTTTTTCAGACTTCACATCGAAAGGCGTATCGAAAGTCAAAGCTTCTCAAAGAAGGATTTAGGCACCCCGCACGCTGGGCACGTGTAATCGTCAGGCTGCTCTTCAAACGGAATCCCCTCAACATCTTCATCATAGATCCAGCCGCACACCGTGCATTCCCACTGCGCCATTTAATACCTCTCTATGGCCTATACATCACTTTTATAAATAATTGCACCGCGCTTCGAGTACGTTAGTAGCAGTTTTGCTGCAGTCGGGAATATCGTTCGGCAACGGACGCAACGCAAGCTCTGAGCGACAGCAACTAATTTACCTATTCAATCACCAGTTGAGATACCTTGCCCCAACGGTCGGAGAACACGAAATCCGTTATGGGCTTACGCATTCGCTGTCCAAGCTCCGGTTCACGAAGGTCGTCGGGAAGCCTGTCAACGCCTCCTAAATATCCTATAGCAATAATGTCAACAGGTTCATATCCATCTGGGATGTTGAACTCCGTTCTTGCTTTCTCAACGTTCACTCCGCCAGTCTGATGGCAGAAAAGCCCCAATGCAGTAGCCTGCAGCACCAGGTTCTCGACTGCCAAGCCGATATCATAGCGGGCGAATCGATTAGGCTTTCCTGTGTTTGGAAGATACAAATTCGTCACGGTGAGCACTAGGACGGGCGCGAGATGCGCCCAGTGTTGGTTCGCGGCGGGCATGCAATTGAACACGCGGTCGTATCTGCTCATATCTTCCTTGGTCGCAACTATGAAGCTCCATGCTGTGCATTTAACGCGGAAGGGGCCCAGCGCGCCGCTTCGAAAAGGCTCCGCAGCTTCTCGTGCTCAACCGGTCGCTCTGCGAAAGCACGAGGACTCCAGCGTCGCTTGAATAGGTCGTGAATCGGGTACGTGTTGTCCGCAGGTTTTTCCATAACTCACACTTTAGATGGCACAAGGCCTATTTCTCGACACCCCACGCTTTGTAGTGTATCTCCCTCAGCGCTTCAGGCTTGTCAGCAAGACACTGAGGGGGGCGGAGTGAGCCCGTTACCCCCACGGCTTCATCGGTCTTGCGGATCGATTTCCACGGATCCTTCTCCAGTCCTGCTACTGCCCGAATACAATCGACGTTCTCTAAGACGATGTCGGCCTCTTGATGAATACCTTGCATATAGAACACTTCGTTGCCGACAACGTTGACGCTCTCCTCCCAGATCGCTATCTCCCACAAGTCGTAGCGCGGGCGCCCCATATCTCTGGCGAGTTCGATGATTTCTGCCGTAGATCCAAGGCCGTCACTCGCGCGCACGAGCATGATGCGGCGCAAGCCGTAGAACTCCGTTAGCAGCTCCTCCTTGGTTACCGGACGCTCGACTTCGATCATGACGTTATGTTGGTGCATCAGCGTGGTCGGCACCAAAACCGCCATCGTCGTGATATCCCACTGCGGCATCACGGTATTAACGTCAGGCCCGTGATGTGAGGGGACCGTTGGCGGGTTTGGAATGATAGCATTGATCGGCCCCTTCTTGACCTGTACGGGGTCTGCAGCCCTTCGCACAAGCACCACTCTTGCTTTTTTGATGCCGGCCAGCTTATCAACCGCGTAGAGCGTGCGGCAGAGCCCGGTGGTATTGCAGGAAACCACCCGCACGTAGTCCTTGCCAATCGCGCGCTCATAGTTGCAGTACGCGTTGAACGAAACGCCTATGGCCGCGTGCTTCTCGCCGCCCTCAAAAATGGCTTTAATACCCGCCTTCTTGTAGAGGTTTTCGAGATTCTTCGCGCCCGTTCCTTCGGGAGTCGCATCGACGACCACATCTGCCTCGTGGAGCATATCCGCTGTCGTGCCCGCTACATCCAAGCCTGCCTCCCTAAAAGCATTGATGCCCGCTTCCTCGGCAACGTACAAGGGATACCCTTTCTGTGCCGCGATGAAGGCCTCAAAATTCGGGCGGGTTTTCGACACGCCCACCAGTTTCATGTCGTCCTGTTTTGCCACCGCGTCAGCGACGCGCTTGCCGATGTTTCCGTACCCATTTACTACAACTTTAACTGCCATGTGCTCACCTTCATGCTATGCGAACCTAACACTGAGCCTCGATAAACCTTCCTCGCACAAAAGCAGATCGCACGTTCGAAAAACCCTTTTTTGAAGCGTTGGCGCCGCAAAAAAAGTTGAATTGCATAGTTCCAAGGCGACGGGTTGCTTCGCCTGCACTACACTCGAATTGCGCGTGACTTGTTCTTGATTATCGAGAGATAAAGCGATTGGTGCATCCCTGCCACATACTTCCAACCAATTCGTTTTTCTACGTACGCCAACGCCCGTTGCGCATATCGTTCCCTAATTTGTCTGTTAGAGAGCAGCAGCACGATGTACCCCTTAAGCTGCTCCAAGTCTCCCCGCGGAACGACGACCCCTCCGCCGCTCGCCTCAACTTCCGCCCGCAAACCCCCAACGTCTGTGACGACGGCAGGCTTACCGAGCGAAAACGCGTGAGCCAACACCCCTGACTGACTGCTTTGGTCGTAAGGTAACACAACGATATCTGCAGCATTTTCAATCGTTAGGTACTCTTTTGGATGGAAAGAACCTTGGATGACGATGATGATATCCTTCGCAGGGCTGTCATCCACAGCCTTCAACAACGTAGGTTTGTAGCGCACTCCCCCCCGGGACCCTGGCCGCGCATCTCCTGCGATAACCAGAGCGGCGTCAGGCACGTTGCGGACGACTTGCGGCCATATCTCGACAACATCTTCGAAGCGCTTGTATTCTTCCCACCAGCCCAAACACATCACGACGTCCTTACCCTGAAGACCGTACGCTTTTTTCAACTCGACGGCGTCGGGCACGCCCCCCGCCTCCAGCACTTCCGCTCCGTGCGGTATGACGGTGACGTTCTGCGGCACCCAGCCCAAGTTCACAGGCAGAAAGATTTTTGGAAGTGCTCGATTAGTCGGGACACATTCCGATCCCGAAAGATCATACGGACCTCTATCTTTTTAACAAAGGGTAACAGAATACAAGCAAGAAGCAAAGCCTGCTTGATCCTTCCTTGCATATTCACGAAGAAAATGGTGACTTATGGGAAAGATCTGCGAAGATCTCACCAAGACCGTTGGCAATACGCCGCTAGTTAGATTGAATAGAGTTACTAAGGGCCTGGATGCAACCGTCGTTGCCAAGGTTGAGTATTTCAACCCCTTAGGAAGCGTTAAAGACCGAATAGGAGTGGCCATGATCGAGGCTGCCGAGAAAGCGGGACGTATTAAAGATGACACGATCATCCTAGAGCCGACGAGTGGAAATACCGGCATAGCTCTAGCCTTCGTCTGCGCTGCTAAGTGCTACAAGCTAGTTCTGGTTATGCCTGAGACGATGTCGATCGAACGGCGCAAGCTTCTCAAAGCGCTGGGGGCCGACTTGGTGCTGACTCCGGGCCCCTTAGGAATGAAAGGGGCAATTGCAGCTGCAGAAGATATGCTGGCCAAGAACCCCAGCTCCTATCACATACTCCAACAGTTTAGGAATCCTTCCAATGCAGAGATCCACAGGACGACTACTGCCGAGGAAATATGGCGTGATACGGACGGCAGGGTCGACATAGTGGTGGCGGGTGTAGGCACAGGTGGAACGCTCACGGGCATTGCTGAGGCAATAAAGTCCCGCAAGAGCGGCTTTAAAGCCATTGCCGTCGAGCCCGCAGCGTCCCCTGTTCTGGAGGGCGGGAAGCCCGGACCTCACAAGATTCAGGGAATCGGTACGGGCTTTGTTCCCGATATTCTGCGGCTAGATCTGATTGATGAGATTATACCGGTAACAAATGAAGAAGCCTTCGCTACATCTCGCAGACTAGCCAAAGAGGAAGGATTGGTGGTGGGAATATCGAGTGGCGCTGCGACATGGGCTGCTTTGAAGGTTGCCGCAAGACCTGAAAACAACGGCAAGCTGATAGTAGTAATACTTCCCGATACTGGCGAGCGATACCTGAGCACAGAGCTCTTCGAGAGTTAAGGGTGCTCGTGCACATAGTAATGTAGGGTCTAAATGCGTGCTGCCCGTTGAGAAAAAGGTTTGAAAAAACATAGCGCTTCCCAACGCTTCTGACTATTACGCGTTTTAAATTTTTGTAAAAACTCATAGTGCGATGCGTTGGCATCGAAAAGCTTTAAAGCAAGTAATTATATATATATTATTATATATAATTTTTTATTAAAATCAGGCGACTCATATGTATTACGGAAGAGCAACAGATAAGCTAGTACAAGAACAGGGAGAATGCGGGGGCGTGATTACCGCTGTGCTCATAGCCGCGGTAGAGCAGAAGTTAGTGGACGGAGCGCTGGTGATCAAAAGAGGTGAAAGCATCTATGACGGTGCTCCTTATTTTGCGACCACCAAAGAGGAGATAACGGAAGCTGCCGGCTCGTTGCACTGCGCCCCAACGCTGAGCGCGAAATTGATAAAGAATGATTTCAATGGTGCGCGTGATTTGCGCATTGCGGTGACGTGTAAGCCGTGCGACGCGCGTGCCATTATCGAGTTGAGCAAACGTAATCAGATCGATCTCGACAACGTCTATATGATCGGCGTCAACTGCGGCGGGACGATGTTACCCGGGCCTGCCCGTGAGATGATTCGACAGTTCTTCGACATTGATCCCGAGGACGTGGTAAAAGAGGAGATCGATAAGGGAAAGCTCATCATCATAACCAAGGACGGCCAACACAAAGAGCTCTCCATCGATGACTTGGAAGCCGAGGGTTACGGCCGACGCACGAACTGCCAACGATGCGAATACAACATACCGCGCATGGCCGATCTGGCGTGCGGCAACTGGGGCGTCATCGGTGACGACGCAGGAAAAGTCACGTTTGTCGAAGTGCGCACGGAAAAGGGGCAAAAGCTTCTCGATACAGCGATTGCAGCGCGCGCGATCACGCTGAAGGACGCGCCGCCGCAAGGTATAGCCCTACGCGAGAAGCTGGACGGCATCATGGTGAAGATGGCACGCAAAGCTATGGCGACGCAATTTGCCCAATTTGACGGCGACCACAAATTCGAGAGACTGTTCGCCCAATTTGATAAGTGTGATGGCTGTCGGGAGTGTATCGACGTGTGCCCGATATGCTCGTGTGTTGAATGCTTTACGAAGCAAGAGTTCGTGGTGCCTAAAGACACAGTGCCACCTGACGCGATGTTCCACCTTACGCGATTGATGCACGTGAGTCCGTCGTGTGTGAACTGCGGCCAGTGCGAGAACGTGTGTCCGAAGAAGATCCCGCTTGCCACGATCACCCATATGGTACAATCGTCGGTTCAAGGGACGCTGGGGTATGTGCCGGGACAGTCGACGGCTGACGCGATACCTCTGTCCAAAATTGCCAAGGTGAAAGCATGAGCCAAGCTGAAGACGCTACGGAAATGGATGAGCGGCAATGGGAACCTAGTATCTTGACCTTCTGCTGCAACTGGTGCAGTTACGCGGGCGCGGATGGAGCGGGTACCGCGCGCATGCAGTACCCGCCGAACGCGCGCGTTATTCGGGTGATGTGCACGGGACGTATAAATCCGCTGTTCATCGTTAAAGGATTCCTTGCTGGCGCCGACATGGTCATGGTGCTCGGATGTCACTTCGGTGACTGCCATTACCTGAAGGGGAACTACACGTGTGATATGCGAATGAGCTATCTCAAGGCCTATTTGCAGGCAATCGGCATCAATCCCGAGCGGCTGTACTGGGATCAGATCTCCGCGTCGGAGGGGATCAAGTTCGCCGAAACGATGCGCAACGTCGTCGCAAAGGCAAAGGCGCTCGGGCCAATCGCCAACGAAATTGGCGCGTACGTGCACGGCACACGGCAGAACCGTTCGATACTGGGGATGTCGGCATTTGATGCATGCGCGAACGGTGAGGGGGAGAACGGGTCGACGACACAAGAGATCGCGGAAGATATCTGGTAGAAGCATTTGGGCGTGAGTACCCCCTAAACGGGTAGAGGATACCCCCTGCGAGCTGGATTGCAAATATATCGTAACCGCAGCCCGCATGAGATTCTCTGCCGTCTTGTCGCAGGTGCTATGCGCTAGGCCCGGTTTGTTTCTTTTCTTAATCTCAATCTGAAGACAAGAGTCAGGTCCAATTCATCGGCTAGCAAGAACGCCAGCTCTATTCTTCGTCCTCGCTAAGCATTTCTTCTATGTCTTTAGCTACAGGGCTTTACTCAAGTTCAACAATAACGGATTTTGGTATAACCTCGGATACGTTATTGGTCTCATTGTCCTTGGGGCGGGCGGCGGAGGCAGCGCAAGAGCTTCTAGAACGAAAGAAAGACCCAGGATACAGGGTCAGGAAGCCCCACCACCTTGCTGTTGCTGTTTGCTAGCATCGCTACCGCATTTGCGTGGCTGCTGTTCCTGGGACTCTGGTTGTTTTTCTATGTCAGTAACTTTAGCATATGGGAAAACGTCGGAGTGTTCGTCATCTCCTTTGCAGTAGTAGCAATATTAGAGACCGCAATCTGGGTCCCGTGGGGACTGAAACAGCCTAGTAAGTAAAAGCTTCTCTTCGCCATCTTCGTCACTGCACTCTCACTATCATGATGACGTTTTCCTTTGCACGCGATTCACGTTATCCACTCAAGTACAGCCATCGCGTGACAGCACCGAAACCGTTCGGTCAGCAGCTTAGCTCTTGCCTGTACGCGAGGTCAAAAAGCTGAGGTCAAGAGCCAGAGCCGCCACTTACCTATAGTTTTGCGACAGAAGCATTAGAGCTACGAAACAACTACGTTTTAAAGGTTGATTATGGGTCAAGCACGTGCCAAAGCATTCCATGGCAGAGAGGCGTTAGCGTGACCGCGCGAAGCGCCTCTCGGGTCATTTGGTGGATCATCATTGCATTCGGTCTTTTGGTGGGGGTCGTGCTTCTCTTGCTGGGCTATTACCTGTTCGGAGTGATCATCGGCGGATTTGCCGTCCTACGCCTGATTTATACGCTCTCTCTACCCAATAGGCGTGGGCCGATGTGGTTGCCGCCCCTGAGTGATTCCGAACGTGCCCTGCTGCGGTCAATGGCTCGAGACGAGTTTCTGGTGGCTGCGGGCACGATGGGGATCAGCGGTGCGCAGCTACGACAGGACTTCAACGGTGGCATGTCCATCGCCGAGATGGCTGCCAGCGCGAGCGTAGGGTTGGAACCGATAATCGATGCTATTGTCAACGATGCTTCAGTCCGGATCGACCGAGCGGTCGCGCAGGGATCAGTCGAGCACAATGAGGGTGATTCAGCAAAATCTAAGTTACGCCTGTGGGCCGAGCGATTGGTCCACATCCATAAGCGGGATCTCCCGAGTAGCGGATATTGAAGGCAGCAGTTAATTCCAGCCGAACCCTGATCGGCAACCGCGTAGGAGTAGAATTTTAGCCCTTTTCCGTCGTTTAACAGCAGTTAAGCTTTTATTTGCACTCGGCTTCTTTTTAAGCGATTGCTATGTTGTCTATTGACGTGTTGTATTACGAGGACTGCCCGCATTACCAAGAGGCAGCAGACACCCTCAAACAGGTTCTCAACGAGGAGCACGTTGAAGCGAGGGTGAACATGGTAAAGATCGCCAAAGGCGGGGAAGCAGAGGCGGTTGGCTTCCTTGGCTCGCCTACGATTTTGGTCGACGGGCACGATGTGCAGCGCGGAACGGACCATACGTCCCCGTTTCAAGGACACTGCAGGATTTTCACATATAAGGGACACGTGTTTGAAATTCCGCCAAAAGACATGATTCGAGAGGCGCTTAAGCGGTTCGCGTGAGCGAGAAACGCGACGGCGACCGGTACGGCAATTTACGGAGATTAGACAACAACTAGAGACTTGCTATCATGCCTTAGCACGTATGTTTCGCTTACGAAATGCCTGGACCTTGGTGAAAGCGTGGCAGAACATCTTGAGGCTCGCGAGAAAAACGCACGGGTGCTAGAGAGAGCCAAAAGTTACAATGATCCATTCCCTTATCTCGTCACGCACGCGCCTAAAAGACGTGCATGGTGCATCTTCTTGCCCCGCATCTGCAAGGGGATCGTCAAAGGCGTGATGGATGTACTTGGTCCCTCTAGGGATAATGGCTCCGGGGAAAATGGGGCATCTCTCTTGGGCGTCAGCACACATGGTCACGACGTAGTCAAAGGACGCGTCGAGATACTCGTCGAGTGGCTTTGCGCGTTGAGAGGCAATATCGATGTTCTTCTCTGCCATCGCTTCGATAGCACACGGGTGGACTTCTGTCGGTTCGCTGCCGGCGCTGTACGCCTCGTAACGATCACCGTTTAGGGCGTTTACGAACCCTTCAGCCATCTGTGAGCGTGCTGCGTTGTGCGTGCATAAGAATAGGATTTTCCGCTTATTCATTTTCTAACACCTGTCAGGCACAGGTTCAATATCGGTACAAATAACCTCTGAGCCCAAACTACGTAGTCTCTATAGAAGAGTGCGACCAACGCACTGGGAACCTTGTCGGAGCTTACTGAGGGAAAATTATCGCTATGTCAAGGCGGGCGATTTTAGGCTCTCTAAGGCGTTTTCTGACGCTAAGTTAGAGGGCGCAACAACCACGAGAAAGGCCAGCGCTCTATCATGGATGGTGTGATAGATGCGCGTCGACAGTCCTGCAAGCGCTGAGAACGTATGCGGTAGCCGTATCGTTGGGTAGCTATAGTCGGTTTTTGCACGGCGGAGCGAGATTTTGCTGCGGTGAATCTCGAGGAGCTCGTGGTTTGGCATCGCACCATCACAGTATGGGTAATGCTCAGCAGCTAGCATAGTAAGTGCAAGCCAGCACTACCATTTAGTCGTTATCCTTCGTCTTCCGTGATTAAGCATAAATTACAGCCAACGTATCCAATCAGGGTAGAAGCGCTATTTTCACGCATTGACGTGGCGGAGCTGGCAAACAGCGAGTAAAGCCTTAAATCATTATAACTGAATTAGTAGCAGCTACGTTGTCCGCTGTGCTTTGACAGCCGCGAGAGGCGTATCCGCGCCTGTGAATGTTGGCGCGCCGCTTAACCGATCGATTACGATCTTGGTCGGAGTCTTTTTGCTGTCCTTGACGCGGACAAGGGAGAAGAACATAATGGAACAATTTAGGCTTTCATCAGATTCCGTGAGCAACGATTTAATCCCAATCGCATTGGCATTTCACGCTGTATTAGGCGGCCTGCCCGTCACGATACGAAGCCAGAGCCATCACGGCGTTCAAATCGAAGACGGCAAGGTGAAAAGTCGGAACTATACCGGGCCGGTACTTGAAAGAGTTCTTGCCGAGAACACATTGATAAAGACGCGGCCGCAAGCGGGGGAATACGCGAACGTACCGGTCATAGTTGCCCCCATTCAGGACAACTCAGGTTCAGCAATTGCCGCCATTGGCGTTGTCGATACCACTGGAATATTCGACCTGGCGGATGCCATGAGCCAGCAATCGCAGATCATCAGCCAACTACGTTATTGCGCCGTGCCTGCGAGCAAATAAAGGAAATGGGGGTTAAAACCCCTAAAATCTGCTGGGCGCGACCCGACACAAACTGCAGCCCGCGGAAGAGACGCAGATTCACTCCTCAAGGGGCGTAACGTAGCATGATGCCCGCTTGCTGCTAATGAGCTTCTGTTCGTGGAAAAGGCGCGCTGTGAGGTGGAACATGCC
>Ga0208821_1000532_pt1 | contig 28791 bp, 27 predicted proteins | sample June2015DPH_20_5_FD_184720 | JGI IMG/M metagenome (GOLD analysis project Ga0208821, IMG submission 184720) | Peatland microbial communities from SPRUCE experiment site at the Marcell Experimental Forest, Minnesota, USA - June2015DPH_20_40... | ecosystem: Environmental > Terrestrial > Soil >... | reverse complement strand
AGGGAATCGAGCTCTGGATTTGAAAGCCGCGGACGCCATGACACGAAATCCAGTGACTATTGGCCGGCAAGAGTTGGCGACCAAAGCCCTGAATTTCATGGAGACTCGGAAAATTACCTCCCTCCTTGTCGTGGACGCCCAAGGCAAGCTGGAGGGCGTAGTCCATATCCACGACCTCTGGACAACACAAATGTTTTGAGAAGAGTGTCATTCCGAGCGCAGCGAGGAATCCCGCTCTGCTTCGGTGCCAGTCGCGGAACAAAGAATCAGAGCAAGATTCCTCGCTGCGCTCGGAATGACACGATTGCGTGAAGTTTCTGGAGAGAGAGCAAAGGAGGAATGCAATGGGTGGAACGATAAGGGCGCGCGTGAAAGGAGGGGTTCTGGAGCCTCTCGAAAGAACCGACCTGCCGGAGGGAAAGGAAGTCTTGATCACCGTCGTGAGCGTGGCGGAGGACCCGGATGACGAGGCCTTTCTCCGCTCTGCGGGAAGTTGGAAAGGCCTCGTTGATGCCGAGAAGCTGATCCGGGATATTTACGAAGACCGCTTAATCGACACCAGAGAGGAGCCGAAGCTATGACTCTCGCCTACTTGGTGGACACCGACTGGGCTGTCCATTGGCTGCACGGCCATCAACGGATCCGACAGCGCATGGAGGAATTGCGGGGGCGAGGGCTCGCGCTCTCGGCCGTCTCGCTCGCCGAACTGTGGGAAGGAGTACACTACTCCCGCGGTCCGCTGCAAAGCGAACATGGTCTGAACGATTTCTTGAGGCGCGTTTCCTTTGTCAGCATCGATGAAGAAACATGCAAGCTTTTCGGGAAAGAGCGGGGTCGCTTGCGCGCGGCGGGAAAACGCGTCGCCGACTTCGATCTCATCATCGGCGTGACGGCCCGCCGGCACGATCTCACTCTGCTGACCAATAACCGGCGCCATTTCGAAAACATCGAAGGTTTGCGGATCGAGAGCGTCTGAGAATCAGGAAAAGCTTATCCTAACCATCCCGTAAGAGATTTTTGAGCCTCCATCCGGGGCCCTTTCTCGAACTCCAAGTCATTGAGGACGAAATGCTCGTGACGTCTAAACAACTCCAAGCCCGCGCCCGCAAGATCAAGCTCCTGCTCATGGACGTTGACGGCGTCCTGACGGATGGACGCTTCTTTTACGTTCCCCGTCCGGGCGGTGGGCTGGTTGAAACCAAGGCGTTCCACTCGCGCGACGGGCTGGGCTTTCGCATCGCCCACCAAGCCGGGCTCAAGACCGGCTTCATCACGGGCCGAAGTTCACCCGCTGTCGAATACCGGGCGAAGGAATTGGGTGTTCATTTCCTGAAGCAGAATGCCCGGGAAAAGCTTGCGCCTTACCAGGAGATCCTTCGGGAGGCACGCCTGAAAGATGAGGAAGTGTGCTTTGTGGGCGACGACATCGTGGACCTGCCTGTACTGACGCGAGTCGGGTTGGCGGTCGGTGTGGCCGGCGGACACAAGCTCCTGCGCCGCCACGTTCATTATATGACCCGGCAGCCGGGTGGCAGGGGCGCAGTGCGCGAGGCCATCGAGCTGATTCTCTCCGCCCAGGGAAAGTGGGATGCCGTCCTCGAACACTACCTGCGATGATCGTCAGTGGTCTCCGTGCGCTCTGTGGTGCCTCTTTCTTCGCCGCACGGAACAGGCATGCTCAATGAACGGGCTTACTTTAGAGCCGCGGATCTCGAAAGGGGAGGTCCCCGCTACCTGCAGGCATGCCGATTGTCCTCCGGTATCCCTAACGCAAGTGTGGTATACTAAGGCCGAATTGGGACCGTCCGGTCATGAGTATTGAGGATTACAAGACGATTCTATACCGGCAGGAAGACGGCTCGTGGGTGGCGGAAATTCCCGCCGTACCGAGTTGCTATGCCTTGATGCCCAGCCGCGAAGAAGCTCTTACTGAGCTTACCCGCGTTTTTGAAATGATCGCTGAGGAATACCTCGACAAGTGTATTCCCCTGCCCGCTGATACCACCGAGATCGTCCATGCCTAGCGCCACGGCGCGAGACTTCCAGAAGGCGGCTCGCGCGTTGGGGTTCACCAAGACAAGACAAACAGGTAGTCACGACTCGAACGGCCCTACCGGATGATTACGCCGCAGGCAATCCGAGCCCCGGCGTTGCCGGCGGGGTCAGTCTTCCCGTCGTCGGGTTTCTCGTGGATAACAAGGGAAGTGCCACCCTCATGAAATAGCGACTTCGGCCCCTCTCCAAGCGTTACCCCTGGAACCAGAATTTTGATGTTTGCGTCTCCGCCCGGACCCACGTTCAGGTTTTGCAGATCGCCCAGGTGATGGCCTAGCGGATTGTCCCAACCGTGTTGCTTGCCCTCAGGATTGAAGTGAGGGCCAGCCGATTTAAAATCGGGCGCTTCACACCTCCCCACCGAATGAATGTGGAAGCCGTGAAGTCCGGGTGAAAGATTAGAGGCCTTCAGCTCCAGTTGAACGCCATTGGATTTCTCGCTAAAGGTGGCTGTGCCAACGGGCGCGCCTTGAGCATTGAGTAGGTCTGCCTTAGCCTTTTTTGCAGCTTGCACAGAGATTGGACATGCGATGAGATAGAGGATTCCGAAAAGCAGCAGCAGTCTCTTAATCATTGAATTTCCTCCTCAGAGTTTGATTGCTTGCCATGCGCCGAAGTCTGCACGGTTCCCCGCCAAGAAAGAGATTTCACGGTCAGCTCTCCTGTTGGGCAAGAATCAGGAAAGGCATAAGCATAACACAGGAAACTGCGCGCGAGTTATGCGCGTGGATTTCACTTGGACGCTACTGTGCCTCGTACCACGGGCAGCCTGCCCCGACTTGTCGGGGTCCCGCCTGTAGCACTAGTTCCCGGGACCTTGTTGTGGCGCGAAGATTTTGCGCGTCGCGTAGGGGCGAGCGGCGCTCGCCCCAGGGCCGAACGCCGTTCGGCCCTACGTGTTGGTTGCGGCTATGCCGCGCTGTAGCACTAGTTCCAAACTTCTTCGTTTCTTGCGAAGAATTTCTGCGGTCATCGCTTGGCCCAGGTTGGCTGGAATTGCCGATTTTCGATTGCCGATTTTCGATTGCTGATGGACATTGGAAGGAGTTGTCACACTGCTTTTTCAATCGTCAATCGGCAATCGTCAATCGGCAATCAGCAATCGGCAATCAGCAATCGGCAATGAAAACCAGCTCTTTGGTTGCGGCCGTGCCGGTCCCCGAAAACCGTTTCAGGAGACTCGGCAATTGGCTGACGAAGGCGGAGCGCGCCAGCACGAGATCGCATCCGGCCTCACGCGCCGCAGCTATGAGGTCGTTTTGAACGTGAGAGACAAAACCAATGACTGCGATGTCTCTGGTCTTCAAGTCAGCCTTGAGGGTGCGCAAAACTTCCAAGGCCTTGCCTGAGCGAGGGTTTAGATCGACGATGAGGGCGTTCGGAACATCCTCGATGGCCAGGTCGGGCAGGCCCACAGGCCGAGCGGATTTCACCGCGACCCCGACCTGCTGGGCAGTCTGCTGGATTTTGGACAGGAAAAGGAGGTCGTCTACCACGGCCAGAATCATTGCTGGTTCACTCCACAAGGCAGAAACTGGAAATTGCGAACCGGAAACTAGCGGCCTTGTTTGCTCCTTCTGATTCCCAAAGGTACGCTAACGGGCAGGGTGGGAAAAGTCATGCCCGCGCAGGGGCCGGTTGGTCTTGAGTTCGCCAAGGGGAAAATGGGCTGGGTCCTACGCGCATTCCAAACTACCTTGAAGCTCGATATTTATAGCTTGGGCTTCGACGATATCAACGCCAGGAAGTTGGCTACTCACTTCCTCTAACCTTCCAGCCTTTCCTCCCGCCAGCAGACGGAAGGCTAGACAGGCAAAGAATATCCAGAGTACCGGAGAACCGGACACTATGTGCCACGCTATAGCGGCTATCATTCTGCCGTGAAACTCACGCAATGACTTTTGGGTCCCTTCCGGGAGTCTAGATACTGCTTCGCCCCAATCCGCAAGAAAGCCTCCAGGGTGCAACCGCTCAAGCTTTTTTCGAAGCACAAGCACCATCGCAAGGCGTGAAAATGTGAACTTGTGCGCAAACCTGAGCATGCCGTTCATCACAGCTCGTAGCTGTCCATAGGCTGGGTCATCAAAAGAAATTGCTCCATTGGCAGCGAAATCAAAAAGTTCTCCCCTTATCTGGAATAACCTTTCCCGAAGCGCGTCAACCCTATACCGACGCCAGTAGTGGAAACATAACGTCCAAAATAGGAACAGGGCGAGTGCAAAGTGGAGAGATGCCGTGATATGTTCGATAGGTGTCATCTTTTATCCTCGGGTCTAGTCTCGCCTCTTGGTGTGAGGCGGCTCGAGCTTCTCTTTGGATCTAATCTCACCTCCAGTTCCTTAATTCGGCTGGTCAGGCGCTGAACATTATCTTTGTGAAGTCTTTCTCTCCTAAGTCCGAGTGCAATTCCCGTCGCTCCGAACAGGTATGCGAAAGCCTCACTGATCTTCGTGTCTGCCAAAAACCTGATTCCAATATCGGCGAGCGTCATTCGACCCGCGAGCGATTGAATAGACCGATAAACAAAATAAGCAACCAAAACAGCTCCCGCCCACGGAATGCATGCTTGGATGACAGATCCGACAGCGTCAATTATCTTTGCATACAGCCGATACCGGAGTTCTGACTTCCTAACGGCGGCATTTGCCATTGGCAATACCATGCGCACACAAGTGAAACCGCAATATGTTAACCCATCTGAGCCGCCTGAACCATCACCAAATCATAATATCATATATGTCCGGTCAAATAAGCAATTGTTATCCGCTGGATAAAATTTCTAGATGGACCATTTCAAAATTCTTTCCGCACGTTGGTTGCCGTCTCGCGCTGAGCCGGGTTCGAAATGACTGACCACGTCGTGCCAACTGCGACCGAGCGGGAAACGGAGACCGCAGGTTTCACATTCGAAAGATCCTGGACCCGGGCAGGAGCCGAAAGTAACCTCACGGCGGAAGGCAGCCCCCTAGGCGTCTTTTGCGGCAAAGGCAGGATTCATGAGCAAGGGGAGAGACCACGGGCCGCTCTTCCTGAATCCTACCTCCTGTATTTTGGCCGCGAAAAAGACGCTTGACAGGCTATGCTTAATATGATAGCCTAGGGAAGAATGCTTGGCTGCTCTGCCATGACCGCTGTGGGCTCTTCCATGATTGTTTCCAAATCGACAGTATGTCATTGCCGACCCGTACCCTGTAACCGTAGTAACTTTAAAAAATGTACGAATGATGCGGGAATGTCTATGAAAACAAAGGACCGTTGCGGAAAACTCGGGCGCGAAGCTGGAATGTGCATGAAAACAAATGACTTAGCCCTATAAGGCGGGGATGTTGTTGAAAACGCAGGTAGTTAGTAGGTGGCGTGTAGGGAAAGGCTGGGGACTGCGGAGATCCTTTGTTGCGCGAAAGGCAGGACCCCTTAGCATGGCCGGCGTGGGGGATGCGCATTGTTCCATGTCACGATGCGGGTCCGAGTCGAGATATCCGAAATGAACCCTAAACTGGGTCAAGACTGGGCACAATGGCCCACTTTCCGGACTTGGGGGTGCTGCAAATGGCACATTATCGGGCCTGGGCGTGCGCGTTTCGGCAATTTGTATCGTGAGTCCGCAAAATGATGAAGATCGCAGGTTGCAAAATGCAACACAAACAAGTCGCTCGTTGACGATTGGCTGGCAAAAGAATTGCAAGCTAGCACACTCTGGGGTTTGAGCTACCGCAGAATTTGGCACCATGCCGCTCTGAAACCCAGGCATCCAGTACCCAAGAGTGAAATCCGACACCGATTGATGGAGGGTTATCCTGAACGCAGAGAAAACGAAGCAAACGGTGACTCAGGCGGCCGAAAACAAACCTAGGGTGAAGCTGAACCCCAAAGCGCCTCGTCAGCCCCTGCCACTCCTTCCCCCAGACGTTCGCCTGCGTGGTCCCGAGGAGGTCGCACTGGGGTTTTCGCTCGAGCAAGTCAAGATTGAGGCACTCCGATGCTTGCAGTGCAAGAATCCGGTTTGCGTTGAAGCATGCCCGTTGCACATTAATGTCAAAGAGTTCATAGGCTTGATGGCGCAGGGCGATTTTGCCGGGGCTTTCGATAAGATCAGTGAGGAAAGTCCTTTTCCGGGTATCTGCGGTCGTGTGTGTCAGCATGAGCTTTACTGCGAGCGTGCCTGCCTGCTGGGGAAGAAACTCCAACCCGTGGCGATCGGGTCCCTGGAGCGGTTCGCGGCCGATTGTCACCGTCAATCAGCCTCGAGTCCGCCGCAACCCCTGGCGCTCGACGGGGCCCGCGTGGCGCTGGTGGGGAGCGGCCCCGCTTCCCTCATTGCGGCCTACGATTTGGTGCGAAACGGCTACCGGGTAAGCATATTCGAAGCGCTCCACGGCCTGGGGGGAGTGCTGGCTTATGGCATCCCCAATTTTCGCTTGCCGCGCGAGATTATTCGTGACGAGGTAGACCGCCTCCGTAGCATGGGCGTCGAGTTTCGCACGGATTTCATTGTGGGCAAGACGTGCGCGGTGGAGGATTTATTCGCGCAGGGATTTCAGGCCATCTTTCTGGGTACCGGCGCCGGCCTTCCGCATTTGATGAACATTCCCGGAGAAAACTTGATCGGCGTCTACACCGCCAATGAATACCTGACGCGACTGAATCTGATGGAGGCCTTTCGCTTCCCCGAGTCCGACACACCGGTGCGGATCGGCTCCCGGGTGGTAGTGGTGGGCGGAGGCAACTCCGCCATGGATGCGGCTCGTTGGTCGCGGCGAATGGGCGCCGATACGACGATCATGTTCCGGCGCGGGCGCGCTGAACTGCGTGCCCGGCTGGAGGAGATTGAGCACGCCGAGGAAGAAGGAGTGCGCTTCGATTTCCTGGCTGCACCGGTCCGCCTCTTCGGTGACGACAGAGGAGTGCTCGAGGAGATGGAGTGTATCCGGATGCAGTTGGGAGAGCCTGACGAATCAGGCCGGCCGTCACCGGTTCCCATGCCGGGGTCGGAATTCCGAATGCCGGTAGATACGGTGGTGATGGCCATCGGTCAAAGCCCCAACCCAACGGTGCAGCGCGCCACCCCACAGCTTTTGACCAAACGTGGCAAGATTCTGATTGATGATAACGGGCAAACCAATATTCCCCATGTGTTTGCAGGTGGAGACGTAGTCCGGGGCGGTTCCACCGTCATCCTGGCGATGCGCGACGGCCGCGCTGCTGCTGCCGCGATTCATCGCGCCCTCGAGCAGCAGGCGTCTGTGGCACAGGCACTCTTGCCTGTGTCACCTGTCCCGGCAGTCGACAGTACACAGGCAAGAGTGCCTGTGCCACCAAGCTTGGCCAATCGGATTCTGGGGAAGCGGCTGCTCACGCCCGAGATTGCTTGGCTGCAAGTGGAAGCCCCGGATATTGCAAAACATTGGAAGCCGGGTCAGTTTGTCATCATCCGGCCCAGCGAAGGGAGTGAGCGCATCCCGCTGACGATTGTAGATGGAGATGAAGCGACGGGGAGCATAACTCTCGTTGTCCAGGCGGTCGGAAAGACAAGTCGCGCCACGGTTCGGCTCGAGGTCGGGGACCGATTGGCAGACCTTTTGGGACCGCTCGGGCAAGCGGCCAGCATCGAGAAAGTGGGAAACGTCCTGTGCGTCGCCGGGGGAGTCGGGGTCGCCGAGTTACTGCCCGTGGCACGTGCTTTCAGAGAGGCGGGGAACCACGTCACCGCACTGTGCGGCGCGCGTTCATCGGCCCAGATTATTCTTGATGTGGAACTGCGCTCGGCGGCCGACGAAGTGCTTTGGGCAACCGATGACGGCACGGCAGGTCTGCACGGCACCGTCGTGGACCTGATGCGCGCTTGGCGGGCGGGCAACGCTTGCACGCTTGGGACAGCCCATGTTATCGGGCCGATTCCCATGATGCGCGCTGCCGCCGGGGTCACCCGCGAATGGGCGGTCCCGACTTATGCCAGCCTGAATCCCATTATGGTGGATGGTACCGGGATGTGCGGAGGATGCCGGGTCACCGTGGGCGGGAAGGTTCGGTTCGCCTGTGTTGATGGGCCGGAGTTCGACGCCCACCAAGTGGACTTCGATGAGTTAACCCGCCGCACGCGCGCCTACCTCGAGCAGGAACGCGTCTCCCGCGAGCGGCACGAATGTTCGATCGGTTTGGGAAAATAATCGCGTGACCTGCCACAGAAGGGGAGTATCATAATCTCTTAGGTGATATGGCTCTCATGGGAGTCTTCATACGGGTTGTTCGTCATTCGTAGAAGAAAAGGCCACCGCCTGTCATTCTGAGCATGTATAGCCGAAGACCGCTATCCGTGATGTCAGAAACGGAGTACGTCGCAAACGGGTGTTGCCCTCTCCCCTGGGGAGAGGGTGGACCGCGACGGCGCTTTCACCAGCCGTCGCGGGCCGGGTGAGGGGTTAGTTGCGGGGCGACGACCGATCAGACAGGCCCGGCCCAAGCTGCTCAATGGAAACGAGTAATGCGTCGAGTTTCTGGAGAGTATTCATGGGTCTGGGGCCCACCCGAGGAGATGAAAACCGCCGGTGTTGTCACCCCCGCGTAAGCGGGGGTCCAGGTAAGTCCACATCGAGCTGGATTCCCGCTTTCGCGGGAATGACCGGCGTCGAGTGATTTTCAGGAGAGCGAAGCGAAGAATCCCCGCATTTGAAAGCTCAATCAGTGCGAAAAATGCCGGGATTCTTCGCGGAGTTTACCCTGAGCGGCAGAGCGAGATGCTTCGCTTCGCTCAGCATGACAGCGAATGGGCTCAGAATGACAGGCAATGGGGTTACCCTCTACGAGTCACGGACATTGCGTATCAAACCCTCGCTCCTTTTCGCTCAAGGGTGAGTACGGATAAGCAGCCAAATGTTGAAGTGAACCGTCATTACTACTATGGCCCAAGAACAAACGCCCAATGAAAGCAAAGAGAAGAGAGTGAGATTGGTTCGCCCGTCGATCGTCTTGCTCTGCGGACCCGCTGCCTGCGGAAAGTCGACTTTTGCGCGCCGCCTCTTTCGCCCCACGCAAATCATCTCTTCGGACTGGGCGCGAGCTCGAGTGTGCGACGACGAGCGGGATCAGCGTTTTCAAACCCAGGCGTTCGCTCTCGTCCACTACCTCACGGAATTGCGACTGGGCTTGAACCGGCTCTGTGTGGTGGATTCAACGGCGCTCACTCAGCAGCATCGCAAGGAATATCTTGAATTGGCAAAGAGGTTTCAGGTTCCTTGCGTGGTTTTCCTTTTTGATGTTCCGCTCGAGAAATGTGTCGAGCGTGACCGATCGCGCCAGAGGACGGTAGGGCGTCCTGTGATCGAGCGTCAGCACCTGGCTTTTGGGCAGACTAAGACGGACATTCGGCAGGAAGGATTTGACGAGATCATCGAACTGGGCGACGAAGACATGGACAAGGTTCAGATTGAGATTATCTTTCGCCCCATTTCGCAGCCTGCGGGGATGACGGGCCGGCGTCCGCAAGGCGAAACCCGCCGTACTCCTCGCCCCTGGCAGCAGGGAACTGGAAGGGAGCCTGCCGTCCGTGAGGCGAAGCCGCCTTCGCACGTGCATCCTCCAGGCCCTTCGCGCGAGCAAACCAAGCCTGAAGTCCGGCCTGCGAGTTCGCCCTCGAAGGCGCCTTCCGCCCCTGCAACAGGGCTAGGGCAAGCCCCCAATGTTGTTGCAGGACCTCCTGCGCCTGTCGAGCCACCTTCGTCGTCCACACAGAGCACAAGCCCGGCGACACCCGGCGCCAAGGCTACGCCTGAACCAGAAAGGGAGCCGTAGCACGGGCGGGCTGCCCGGGCTATCGCGCAGGGACACCGGCGGAACGCCCGTGCTCCGGACCGAATGTTCAGGGCAGCGCCGTTCGAGTAGATTAGCGGTCCGTCCTTCCGTCCAGGCGGTCATACACGGTTCGGGCGCAGGTTGAGCCCAAGGACTCGTTGTAAAGGGATGGCAAGCGAAGGATCTCGCGAACTTCCTCATCGAAATGGTGGAGTGTCTGGAGTTCGGCTTTTCGAATGGGGAACCTTGTGCCCTGGTGGCGCCAGAACTTCTGGTATCCGCGGTCCTCGAGTTCGCAGTTCAAGCCTTGGATGATGAAATAAGGCGGGCCAAGAGGAAGCCAGGCTTGCTCTGCCTTCAGTTCCAGGTATTGCAGGCAGTTGTATTTATTTACGCCGATTGAGCCAGGGGATACGCCAGCCTCCACAATCTCAAAACCGGCGGCGGTAAATTGTTTCCGAATGTCGGTCGTCATTAGCTGCTCTTGTCCCATCCCATTCGACTCCAGAAAGTTCACAAGCTCGCAATCCGGACCCTAGAATGTGAATCTAATCTATTGATGGCAAGAAGCGCAAGGGCTGAGTAGTATTTGATTTACCCCAGGCGGGCCATGATGCTGAAACTAGGGGATGTGCATCGGGAAGCCATCCGGCGACACAGTGCAGGGGATTATCCCAGCGAGTGCTGTGGCGTCCTGCTGGGGAAAGTGGAACGAGACGCGAAGCACGTGGCGGAGGTTGTGGCGCTCAAAAACCTGCGCCACGATCCGAATCGTGCGCAGGAGCTATTGCCGGTGGATGATCCCGGCCGGGAAACGGAGCGCAACCGTTTCCTGATCGATCCGCTCGACCAGTTGCGGGTGGAGAAGGACGCGCGGGCGAGAGGTTTAGAGGTTCTGGGTTACTACCATTCTCACCCCGACCATCCGGCGCGGCCTTCGATTTACGACCGCAAACATGCCTGGCCGTGGTATTCTTATGTTATAATTTCGGTTGAACAGGGCGTCCCGAAGGATTTGACGAGCTGGGTTTTAGCAGAGGATCGCTGGGCTTTTCGCGCCGAGCAGGTTGAGATAGTGGGTTAACCGATTGAGGGCACTGCTTCCTCAAGGATAACGTCGAATCCTTCGGGCTCAGAATGCATCGAACTAATTGAGGCGGGAAGGCGGCTGGCCGCGAGGCCGTTCGATGCCGCATCCCTGGGAGCAAGAATGCCGGTCAAGGTGATCATTTTCCTGCAAAGGGAACAAACTCCCCTGAATGAAAACGACGTGCTCAGTATCGTCCCTTCCATTGCCGGCGGTACGGCCCTGCGTTGTATCTGTAGCTAGCCTGGGCTCCCATCCGCCGCGGCGGATGGTGAATCCCGGGCGCACTCCTCACCCGCGACCCCAAGCAACACCGAATAGCGTGTTGTCGTAGGCCGGCCTTGAAGCCGGGTTTCAAAGCACACAATTCACTATGGAGAGGATACTCAATGACGAACATTTACCAGGATAACTCTTTCAGTATCGGAAGGACGCCGCTCATACGGCTTAACCGGGTGACCGACGGAGCCAAGGCAACCGTTTTGGCCAAGATCGAGGGCCGCGGCCCGGGCTATTCCGTGAAGGACCGGATCGGGGCAGCGATGATTTGGGACGCCGAGAAGAGAGGTGTTTTGACACCAGGGAAGGAGATCATTGAGCCCACCAGCGGCAATACGGGAATCGCTCTGGCGTTTGTTGCCGCCGCTCGAGGCTACAAGTTGACGCTCACCATGCCCGAGACCATGTCGCTCGAGCGTCGTCGAGTGGTGGCAGCCCTGGGAGCCAACTTGATCCTCACCCCGGGGCCGGAGGGCATGCCCGGTGCGATCAGGAGGGCGCAGGAGATTTATCAATCCGATGCCAACCATTATTTCCTGCCTCAGCAGTTTGAGAATCCTGCCAATCCCGATATCCACGAAAAGACCACCGGGCCCGAAATTTGGGATGACACCGACGGGACAATTGACGTGTTAGTGTCCGGGGTGGGGACGGGCGGTACCATCACCGGCGTTTCCCGCTTTATCAAGAAAACCAAGGGCAAACCTATCCTGTCGGTGGCGGTCGAGCCGACGGCGAGCCCTGTCTTGACTCAATTCACTTCTGGTCAGCCCTTGAAGCCTGGTCCGCACAAGATCCAGGGAATCGGAGCTGGCTTCGTTCCGAAGGTTCTCGACCTGTCGCTTGTGGACCGTGTTGAGCAGGTCTCGAACGAAGAGGCGATTGAATTTGGCCGGCGGCTGACGAGGGAGGAAGGTATCCTGAGTGGCATTTCCTGCGGCGCCGCGACGGCCGTGGCCGTGCGATTGGCGAAGCAGCCCGAGTTTGCCGGAAAGATCATCGTTACGGTCTTGCCGGACTCCGGTGAGCGATACTTATCCACTGTGCTCTTTGAGGGAATGGCATAGTGTAATGCGCACAGCGCGCCTGTTGGCCGCAACCAAAATGAGAGCCTCCGTGTCCTCTGTGCTTCTCGAGCTTTAACACGGAGCACACGGAGCGTCTCAGTGAACTCTGTGTTGAGGCCCTTCGGGGCACGGAGGACGCGGAGGCACCACATCGAGATCTAAGGGACTCTCCCTCGCGCGAAGCGGGGGCTGAGCCAGGAGGCAGGCTGTGGATGGCGAGCGTTTAGAGAACCTGGCAAGCGAATTTAGGGTGGCGCTGGATGCACAACTTTCCGGCGATTACGGGTGCGAGTTTCGGCTCCCCAGCCGAGAAGCCGCGGCGCAAATCTGCCGCCACTACCTCGAGCTGCTCTTCCCTGTTTTTTATCAGGGCCAGGGCGCGGAACTGGACCGCACGGCGACAGGAGCCACGCATTACCTGGCCGAGATGGAAACGCTATTGCGTGAGCAATTGTGCTCTGCCATGCGCTTCGATCGGCGTTGCCGAGGGGATCAGTCTCCAGTCGACTTTGAGGACCGTGCCCAGGAGCTGACCGAACATCTGTTCGGCCAGTTGCCGGAGCTGGCGAGGTTATTGGCCTCGGATATCGAAGCGGCTTTCCGGAATGATCCCGCCGCCGCCAGCCGTGAGGAGATTCTCCTCAGCTACCCTTGCATGGAGGCCATTGCCGTGCAGCGCCTGGCGCACCGGCTCTACCTGATGGGAGTGCCTTTCCTTCCCCGTATGATGACCGAGGTGGCGCACAGCCACACCGGCATCGATATCAATCCTGGCGCTTCGATTGGCGAGTCGTTCTTCATCGATCACGGGACAGGCGTGGTGATCGGCGAAACCGCCACCATCGGCAGAAGGGTGACTCTTTACCACGGTGTTACGCTGGGAGCATTCAATCCGCTTCAAAAGGATGAACAAGGTCAACTTCGTCGAGGGCAGGAGAATAAGCGGCACCCCGACCTCGAGGATCATGTCACCGTTTACCCCAACGCCACCATCCTGGGGGGCGATACACGCGTTGGCCATCACAGCATCATCGGGGGTAACGTGTGGCTCACGCACTCCGTGCAACCCCACAGCAAGGTGACGCTCAAAGACCCTGAACTGGTTATCCTGAACGGCGAGCCCAGCGACTAAGAAGGTGTGAAAAAATCGCGTTTTGGCGTCGCGTCGTAAGGGCAACCCTTGTGGTTGCCCCAGGGCGGCCACAAGGGCCGCCCCTACAAAAGGCTGTAATCCTGCGCCGCCCGCACGCCTGGGATGGTACTCTGTCCATGGAGGTTCAAATGGCATTGACGATCGGAGATGAAGCGCCTGATTTCAGGCTCAGCTCGACGACGGGCGCCACCCAGGGCGAGTTTCAGCTTTCCGCCTATCGGGGCAAAAATGTAGTGCTTTGCTTTTACGTCCTTGACTTCACCCCCGTTTGACAGAACGAACTGTCGGCAATCCAAGCGGACCTCGCCAGGTTTGCCGGCCTGAACGCCCAGGTCGTGGGCGTCTGCACCGACACGGTTTTCTCCCATATCGCCTTCCAAAAATCTCTTGGGGGTCTTCAGTTCCCCCTCGCTACGGACCGCTGGCCTTACGCCAAAACCGCGGCGGATTATGGCATCTTTCCTCCCACAAAGCACCAGATACCCTTCGTCAATGATCGCGCGGTTTTCATTGTGGACAAGCATGGCAAGATCGCTTGGACAAAAATCTACGAGCTCAGACAGCAACCCGAAAACGCCGAGATCCTGGATGCGCTGAAGAAGCTCACCTAAGGCTTTTGCGATGCTCTCCGCCGCCTTGCGCACGTTGCCGGGGCGGTTACTCCTTGCTGTCGGATATTCGATCCTCGACGTAAACCAAATGGAAAACGGTAAGGCCTCCTTTCGCCTCAATCCCTACCACGTGTTGCTCCTGCTTTGTACCAGCCTTCAGGACGAACCCTCCGCCCTCCGGTCGCTCATCTTCGCAGCCCAGTTCATTTGAGGAGTTGCCCTTCTCCTTTTCGGCCGTTGGCTTGGAAGAGTTGGCACAATCCAAGACTCTGCCGTACTTCGCAAGCGCTTTGCGGTAGAACGCCGCGACTTTTTCGGGTGCGTCGTTCGACTCCAGCGTCAGCACGGCGAGCTTGAAACCAGAGGAGCCGCCCCACAAGCCAAGCTGAACTGCGGAACTGTTGTCGGGATCATCCTTGTGTGGCCGCGCTCCCGGATATAAAGGCAAGCCAACTTCCTTTGCACTCGCCTCGTTGCTGGCGATAAATCCCACGCTGCTTCGGTGCTTTTCAGATTCGGTCGTGCCCGAGACCTTCTTGTCTTGTGCGGCCAAGGGCAGAGCCGCCACAAACAGTAACCCCAGCATCACCACTCGAGCCGCCTCGCGCGACTTGAAACGAGCATCTTGGCCACACTCATCACCTGACCGCTGTGTATTCATTCCAACCTCCCCACTGCCTCTATGTACGCGGCGCAAAGAAGCGAAGTTCCATCTCACTTGGCTCACATAGCTGACCCGCCCCTGGTGATTCGAATCCCCGACCCCTTGCTTCGTAATTCAGGGTCTAACTGAGGAAGATGATGATTGCCGGGGTGCCTACCGGAGTGTATTGGCCGGTGAAGGTGAGGTTGCCCGTAACCCGATTGATGCGGAAAGTGGTGATGACGTCGCTTCTTTGATTGCACGCGTAGAGGAAATTCCCTGTTGGATCGATGTTGAAGCTGCGCGGATAAGCGCCTCGAGTCCAAACCTCTCCGGCCCGCGTCAGGATACCTGCCTTGCCAATGGAAAGAATAACAATGCTGTCGTGCAGCCGGTTGGCAGCGTAAACGAACCTCCCGCCCGGCGAGACCATTACCTCCGAAGTGAAACTGGTGCCGGTGAAGCCCTTGGGTAGGGTTGAAATGGTCTGCTTCGCCGCCAGCCTTCCACTCGCGGCGTCGAAGTCGAACAACACCAGCGTGGAGGCCTCTTCTTGCAGCGAGTACAACCATTGTCCGTTGGCATGGAAGGCAAAATGACGCGGCCCGTCTCCCGGAGGCAGTCGGACAGACGCGGGACTGTTGGCGGTGAGCCTGCCCTTTTGGACATCGAACTTCCAAATCATGATCTGGTCCAGCCCCAGGTCGCTTGCTAGAACGAATCGGCCCGTGGGATCGGCCTGGATCATATGCGCGTGAGGGCGGTCGTGCCCGCTAATGGCAAAGCTCCCGGGAGGGGCGCTGGTAGCTTGCGTTGGCCCCACCGTGCCTGCATCCTCTTTGACGTCTGTGGCGGAGCCCAGCTCACCATTCGGCCGGATGGGGAGGACCGCTACGTTTCCGCCGCCGTAGTTGGCTACCAGCACGTATTGGCCAGAAGGGTGGACGCTCAGGTGGGCGGGGCCGGCCCCTTGTGAGCTGACGGTATTGAGCTGCGCGAGATGCCCACTCGAGCGATCGATCGAGAAGGCGCTCACCGAGCCGGAGTTGATGCCCTGAAAAGTTGCGGTCTCATTCGCCGCGTACAAATGTGTTCTGGAGGGGTCGAAGCCGAGCCAGGACGGATTCGAACCATCCGCAAAGAGCTCGCGTGGTGACAGAACCCCGGTTGAAGGGTCCATTTGAAACAGGTAAACGCCCTGTCCATTACCCTTGCTACCCTCTGCGCCTTGCGGCGAACTGTAGGCGCCGACATAAGCCAGGATCGACCCGTTCAGCGAATTCGCCTGGCCCTGCGTCAGTGCGAATGATGGCCGCGTCAGGGCTAGAGCCGCGGCGCCTTTCAGGAACCCGCGACGCGAGATCTTTTCGAGGGGGGCGCGGGGGCGTTGCAAGTCATTTCGTGCCATTGGAGTCATCCTTTTGCGGCCTGATCTCAAACCAGAAACGGTCAGATTATGGGATTGATTGGGCCCGGAAGGCAAGGATTCGTAGGGAGACTCCTTTGATCCTACCTGCGGCCCTTGCCCAGGTACGGACGTTTAGCAGGTCACAGATAAAACCTGCCGTGTCCCAAACAAGGGTACTGGTGTCATTTGCGAGACATGGGCGTTGCAATCCGCAGTCATTCCCGCGAAAGCGGGAACCCAGTCCTTCGACAGCGCATTTCCGAAGGTTTGCCGAGTGGATTCCCGCTTTCGCGGGAATGACTGGCGTTTCGAAAGTGATCCCATCCCAAATGACACCACCACCCAAACAAGCAGTTGCTGAACCGTGCGTGGCGCACGGGTCCCTGCTCTTGTAGCCGTCTTGACGAAAAAGGTCCACGAGCTTATACATGAGCACGAGGGTGGAGGACCTTTATGAGATCAATGCTGATTGTCATTCTTCTTCTCGCCTCGGGAGTCACTTCGGCGCAGGCGCCGGGGAATGATTTCCTTGATTCCCTTGGCCTCGCGCGCTTGAAGAACTACTCGGCCGCTCGAGTCTCGAGCGACAACCGCTATGTGTTCAGCAACGATGACAGCAAACGAATTATGCCGGGCCAGACGCTGGTGATGGCGGACCTCGCAGGTCCGGGCGTGGTGAGGCATATCTGGTTGACGGTGGCGGAAAACGAATATGGCTGGCCGCGTCTGCTGCGCCTGCGCGTTTACTACGACGGGAAAAAGACGCCGAGTGTGGACTCGCCCCTGGGTGATTTTTTCGGCGTTGGGCACGGACTGGAGAGGAATCTCGATTCCATGATGGTCCAGGACAGCTCATTGGGTCGGGCAAGAAACAGCTATTGGCCGATGCCCTTTCATAAGTCCTGTAAAATCACGGTGACGAATGAGGGGAATCGGTACGTTAGATCCTTTTACTACCACGTTGACTGGGAAAAGTGGCCGTCATTGCCTAATGACATCGGCTACTTTCACGCCTACTACCGGCAGGAGCGTCCTGCGGTGGCGGGCAGGAACTATGAGTTCCTCAGTATCAGAGGAACGGGCCATTATGTGGGGACGGTTCTGAGTGTTATCCAGACCCAAGTTGGGTGGTTCGGCGAGGGTGACGACCTGTTTTATGTGGACGGAGCAAAACATCCGCAGATCTATGGCACCGGCTCAGAGGATTACTTTAATGAGGGCTGGGGCCTGCGCGATTTCTGTGGTCCCTGGAATGGCAGTCCGGTAGCAGGAGGGGAGCTTACCGGGGCGAGACTCAGTGCCTACCGATGGCATGTTCCCGATCCGATACCGTTCACCAAGTCACTCTGGGCGGGCATCGAGCATTACGGGTGGACTTACGATCCAGACGGGACAGTTCGCTCCGGCTTCGAAGAACGCCCAGATTATTTTTCGAGTGTTGCGTTCTGGTACCAGAAAGGTGTGAATGAGGACCTGCCCGAGCCACCCTACGGCGATGAGCGCCTACCGCTTGGCAATGCCGAGCAGCTCACGGTGGAGAACTCGATCCAGGAGGTGACCACCGAAGCCGGGAAGGCGTCCGTGCAGCGGGAAGTCGACTGGTCGAAAGACCTGCTCTTCTTCGAGGCGCAGGGTAAGGGAGCCAGAATCAACATTCCCATCGACCTCGCGGGCACGGGCCGCTACGAGCTCGTTGCCGAGATGGCGGAAGGCCCCGATTACGGGGATTACGTTGCTCTGCTGGATGGCGAACCGACTAATCTGGACACGCGGAAGCCAGCAACTTCGGAGGTTCCGTCGCCAGGTCCTGAGGTCTTTCGCAACTATCTCCCCGAAGTGTATGTCGCCCTAGACCGACCCCTCGGTTGGTTTTCTCTGACCAAGGGGAGACACACGCTCAGCTTCGTTTGCGTCGGAAAAGACAATCGCTCCGCAGGTTACAACTTGGGCATCAATGATGTGGTTCTGGAGAGGATTTCGGCCTCGGCGGCCGAGCGGGAGCCCGAGACGAAACCACAGTTGATCCCGGAGCTGCCGCAAGCGACTCCAGGCGTACTCGCGGGGGTATCCATCTACCGTGGGCTTCCGCTTTCAGCCTATCGTGACAAGCTCAAGCACGCCACCGATCCTGCCCGCCCTGGCGTGGTTCGAGCCATCGGGGCCTTTGGTGAGGACGCAGCGCCGGCGGTCAGCGAAGTCGCTGTGGCGCTCAATGATCCCAATTCTCAGGTGCGTTCAGCCGCTGCGTGGGCACTCTCCCAGATCGGGCCGAAAGGCGCCGCCGCAGTTCCCGCGCTGGCCAAAGCGCTTTCCGATTCCAGCCCTCGCGTACAGGGTCTTGCAGCCATTGCGTTGAAGGAGATGGGGGCCATAGCGGCTCCCGCTGTGCCCAATCTGGTTGGCGCCCTGAGTGACCCGGTGGCTTACGTGCGTGCTGCTGCGGCCAACGCGCTTGGAGCCATCGGCCCCGCGGCGCGCGCGGCAGTTCACCCATTGGCGGAGAGGCTGCTGGCCAAGGATGAGCAGGGGCTTGTGCTGGGAAGCGTCGCCACCGCTCTTGGAGACATCGGCCCCGATGCGAAGGACGCCCTTCCCGCGCTCCAGCAGGCCCTCGAGATGCGCCGCATCGGCTCTGCCGCACAGGAAGCGATCTTGAAGATCGACGGAAAGCCCGTGCCCACGTGGTGGTGAGCCACACAAACAGTCATCCACGACAAGGTGGGCAGGGTGACTAGGGCGGGCGGACGGCATTCTCCCTGTACCGCTGGTTACCGTCTTCTTGTCGAGCCGCGAAGATTCCTCTGTGTGCTCCGTAGTCAGAAGAACTTCAACACGGAGGGCACTGAGAGGCTCAGTGTGCTCCGTGTTAAGGCTTGAGAGGCACGGAGGACGCAGAGAGTCTCGTTCTGGTTGCGGCCGGCAGCCGCACTGTGCTGGTTGCACACACTCAGCAAAAGTGGTAAGGTTAGGGACATTAGGGCCGAGCGGCTGGGGTTGCTTTTGCTCAAAGGTTCCAAGGGATGGTAGGGGCGACCCTTGTGGTCGCCCGATGCATGTTCGGGGGAGTGGACTGTACCCCAGGGGTTCAGCCGAAGGCAAATCAGCTTATTTGAGAGGTGCATCCATGAAGCGTAGGGATTTCTTGGGCAAGTCAGTCATGGGCGTTGGTGCGGCGTGGCTGGGATCAAGAGGATGGGCCGCCGCAATGCCGCTAGTAACAGGGAAGTTCAGTGCTACGGATATTGTCGTCCTGGGCCAAACCGGCATCAAGACGTCGCGGCTGGCTTGCGGCACGGGGACGATGGGCGGGGATCATCATTCCAATCAAACGGCTTTGGGCATTCAGGGCCTCGCCGATCTGCTACTGCAAGGATACGACCATGGTTTGCGTTTCTTTGACACGGCTGATTCCTACGGATCACACGCCCACGTGGCGGCGGCCCTGAAGAAAATGCCGAGAGAAAAAATCACCGTGATGTCCAAATCGGAGTCACGCAATGCGGCACGAATGCGCGCCGACATTGACCGCTTCCGTAAAGAACTGGGGACGGACTACATCGACATCCTCCTGCTGCATTGCATGACTGACGACGACTGGACCGAAAAGTGCCGGCCGGCCATGGACGTGATCTCGGAGGCGCAAGAAAAGGGAATCGTGCGGGCTCATGGTTGTTCCTGCCACGCCATCGGCGCACTCCGCGCCGCGGCGAAATCTCCCTGGGTCCAAGTCATGCTCTCTCGAGTGAACCCCATCGGGTCGTATATGGACGCAGACCCCGCTACCGTCGTCGCAACCCTTCGAGCGGGGCGCGAGGCGGGCAAGGCCATCATCGGCATGAAGATCCTCGGTCAGGGTGACATGAGATCGCGTGTTGATGAGGCGCTGAAATACGCCCTGTCGCTCGGTGTGCTGGATGCTTTTACTATCGGCGCCGAGAACCGCAACCAGCAACTCGACTTGATTAAGCGTATTGCTGCTGCCCATGCTTAGCTGAAAGGGTCGGCGAGGGATTTTTCCCCTACGCGTTAGCTGAGTTGCCGCTTGTAGTCCCGCGTCCTGGAAAGACAGGTCGTGTGAAGGGCTGTTTGCCGGTTATCAGTAAACACAAGGCGACTTTCGGCGGGTGATCTGGGATTTGACTGCGCTACGAGTTTTAGGGCCTTCGATCACTTTTCCGGTAAGGCGACTAGAACTTATCGTCAAGTGGATGCAGGGTTCGGAAGGCGGTTTCCCTTTCAGTGGCTATACCCCAGTGTTGGGTGGCGCATACATGGATTCTTATGTATGCGCCTTTCACTATGTCATGGTAATTGCACCGATCTGGCGATGGATCGGTTGCCGTGAACACTTGGCGCCAGATGTCGCCAGGCGAGGCTTGGCGCGCATACATATACGGCGATGTATGCGCCATACGCGGTTTAGGGGGGGCAGATTACGGCAATCAACACTTCCCCATCACTCTATGCGCAACGCCTGCATGGGGTGGAGTTTGGAGGCGCGCGTGGCAGGCAGCCAGACGGCGAGCAGCGCCACAGCGGAAAGGATAAGCGGCGCAGAGATGAACACCGCCGGATCCCAGGGCTTGACGCCGAACAGTAAGGTGGCGATGAGCCGCGTCAGGCCGAAGGCTGCGGCGATGCCCCCCGCCACGCCAACCAGAGACAGCCTCACGCCCTGCCAGACGACAAGCTTACGGATGGCGGATGGGTCTGCGCCCAGCGCCATGCGAATGCCCATCTCCTGGGTGCGCTGCTCGACGGAGTACGCCATAAGGCCATAGATGCCGATAGCGGCGAGAACCAGCGCCACGGCGCCGAAGATGGTGAGCAGCAGCATGTTGAAGCTCTGGCGGGCCGTGGAACGCCCTATCACTTCCTCCATGGTGCGGAGATGCGCCACCGGAAGGCCTCCGCTGCCGAGGCGCAACTGCTCGGTGACGGCAGCAAAGGCCTGATGGGGGTCGCCGCGGGTGCGCGCTACCCAGATCATCGCGGAGGTGTCGGAGTAAGCCGCGGCATACCAGTCCACAACCTGTGCCGTAGGAACCATCATCATGGGATCGGGAGGGTGGCCGAGGCCGTTGTTGTGGGTGTCGCCCACCACTGCAATGATGGTCCGCGGCGGCTCGTTGGCCTGCACCCCCATACCCGTGCCGAGCTGGATGTACTGGCCCACGGGGTCCTCGTTGGGCCAGTATTTGTTGGCCAAAGCCTGATTGATGAGCACCACGCCGGGAGCCGCGAGCGTATCGGTCTCCCGGAAATCGCGCCCGCGCAGGATGGGAATCTTGAAGACACTCAGATAGCCGGGCGAAAAACTCATCCATCGGCCGCCCATCCAGCCCTTCTCGGGATGTCCAGCGATTTGGAAGCCCATACCGTCATCGACTTGGTTGGGCAGCCAGACCGTCGACGCTGACACTTGCACCCCGGGGATCGCATTGAGCCGATTGCGAACGTCTCGCGAGAGCCGAGCTATGCCCGCCGTCGTGTGCAGGAGCGAGCCGGTCATGGACATCTCGGCCGTGAGGACGTTGTGGGAGTCGAAGCCGGGAGAGACCGCGCGTAGGGAAATAAAGGTGCGGATCAGCAGAGCCGCGCCGATCAGCAGCACCAGCGCCAGTGAGACCTCGCTGATGACCAGCAGCGAGCGGGTCTTGCCCGCGCGAAATCCTGTGCCGGAGCGATTGCTGCCCTCCTTCAACGAAGTGTTCAGGTCAGTGCGCGAGACGGCGAAGGCGGGGAAGAGCCCAAACAGAATACCCGTGAGCAGCGCAACGGCGAGGGTGAAGGCGAGGACACGCCAATCTATCGCCACGCCGGAGCCGTTTTCGCCGAGGCGGGGTAGACCCGCGGGGCTGACGGCGAGCAGTGCGCGCACGCCGGCACACCCCAGAATCAGGCCAAGCGCGGCGCCCGCAACCGCGAGCAGCACACTTTCTGTCAGCAACTGGCGGATGATGCGCCCGCGGCTGGCGCCCAGCGCGGAGCGGATGGCCCACTCCCGTTTGCGTACCGAGGCACGCACGAGCTGCAGATTGGCGACGTTCGCGCAGGCGATCAACACCACCAAGCCCACTGCTCCCAGCATGACCAGCAGCGATCGACGCGCATCACCGATGATCAAGTCGCGCAGCGGCTCAACGGCAAATGTCTCCCCTTCGCTGGGGCTGCTTCTGGGGAAGATGCGATAGTACTCTTCGGTCGCGAGCTTCATTTGTGCGTTGGCGGCGGCGAGCGTGATGCCGGGCTTGAGACGTGCGGCGGCCTGAAAGTACTGGTTTCCGTTCGTGCTTTCGGGCTCAAACTGAAAGGGTAACCAGATGTCCGCATCGGGGTCGGAGAAGAAGTCCTTCCCGATCACGCCCACGATGGTGTAAGGCTCATTGCCCAGCCAGAGCCATTTTCCGACGATGGCCGGATCGCCGCCGAAGCGGCGCTGCCAGAAGCCATAGCTGAGCACCACCACCTTGCCGCCGTGGGGCGAGTCCTCGAGCGGCGTAAAGGTGCGGCCCAGCATGGCCGGGGCGCCGAAGAGACGGAAGTAGCCCTCGGTAACGTGAATGCCGTGGAGTTGTTCAGGCCGGTCACCGGTGAGGTTGAAGCCGGGGCTGGTGAAGTCGTAGGCGGCAACGTCCTGGAATACGCTGGTCTGCCGCTGATAGAGATGAAACATCGGAATCGAGGCAAGGTTGGAAGCAAGAAGGCTGCGGCCACTGGCCGGACTGTGAAAGAACTCGACCATGCGATCGGCATCCGGGTAGGTAAGAGGCTTCAGCAGTACAGTATTGACCACCGAAAAGATGGCGGTGTTGGCTCCGATGCCCAGCGCCAAGGCGGCCAGCGCGGTGAGGGTGAAGCCGGGATTCTTGAAGAACATGTGCAGCGAGTGCTTAATCTCATTCCAGAGGTTGCCCATGCATCGACTCCATTTTCCACTCGGAATCTTAGAACCAGACTATAGCATGATGTAGGTTCAACGAGACCCTGTTCTATACCTGCCGGGTAACCATTGCGGATTCTCGGTTGCAGGGAACCCGGAAATCATCGGTCTGGCCGTACGGCCAAACCGTACAGGGTCGTGCAACCGCGCAGAATCGCAAATGAACCTGCCCTCGACGATTTCCCGCGATAAACGCCGTAGTGTTTATGAACCCACGTGGCCGTGAAGCCGGGAAACCGGACTTCTACCTCGTGCTGCTTGGCGGCGCCAATTCTCCGGGTTGGGCGTTTCCCAGCCACTTGGCCGCGAACATCCGTAAACGCAAGCCGACTTTTGGGGAGCGGGGGGCAGAAGCGCGCGAAACTCTTACGAATGGGCTACTCGAGCCATCACTCGTCCGAGGGGGATCGACGGCTATCGGTTTTTCCAAACACTTTGGTGTATGTTTTCGGGCCAGGAGACTTAGCGTGAAAGGGCGTGTCAACCCTTTGCAGAAACTCGTCCGTCGCCAAAATCACCAACATGCGGTAAATTAGGTTCTCTCAAAAGTTCTATGAAAGCGGCATGAGAGGCTGTCAATGGTGGACGGGCAAGCAGTAAATTATTCCAGGAGGTGAGCATGAAAAAGTATATTGGACTTCTTGTGACGTTGTTGATCCTTTCCGTTCCTGCTTTCGCGCAAACCAAGGGCGATGAACACGCCCAGGGTAAAGTCGGCGAGCACATTCCTTCTAAGGGGCCTGCTCCGGTTCGAGGTGCAGGGCGCGCCCCGGAGGAACACCGCAATTATAGCGACAAGCCCGGGCACCCGAACGCCCCTCACGTCGATCGCGGCAATAAGTGGATCGGGCATGAGACCGGCCGTAATGATCCTCACTACCATCTCGATAATCCTTGGGAGCATGGGCACTTCACGGGGGGGTCGGTCGCGGCCATGTCTTTCGGCTTGAAGGAGGGAATAGGGAGCGCTTCTGGTTTGGCGGCTTCTACTTTAGCGTTGCCCCATACGACTACGGCTTTTGCGATGACTGGCTCTGGGTTTCTGACCAGATCGTGATTTATGAGGATCCAGATCACCTCGGCTGGTACCTCGCCTATAACGTGAGGCTGGGGACTTACGTTCACGTTATGTTTCTCGGATAGGTCAACAGCCGCAGTAACCGGTAGTGGGTCAATTTGATGTAGAGGCGGCTTTACGCCGCCATTTGGCGAGATAAACTCGCCGCTACAGCATCAAATTGACGCACTACCCAGTAACCCGATGAACCAACTTCTACAAGCTCGTGGCGCCCGCTTCGCTGCCGCGGTGGTTTCCGGCGTACTGTTTTACTTCACGCTCGGACTCACGCCTTGGTGGCTGGCCGCCTGGCTGGCGCCCATTCCGCTACTGCTTGCGGCTTTTCATGCCAGCCGGCGGGAGGCACGCCTGCTGGCTTGGCTGGCGGCGGCCATCGGCCTCACCTCGAATTTCACCTACTACCTGACGACCACGGGAACGTTGGCGACGGTGGTGCTGCTGCTCCTCCAGGTTCTTGTCTGGGGCTTTTTCGTGGTCCGGACGCGCGCCGCGGTGCTGGCCTCGCGAAACTGGCTGGTTGTTTTCGTGTATCCCGTGCTGCTGGCTGCAATCGACACGCTGGTCTCGTTCTTCTCGCCGCATGGCACCTGGGGCACCTTCGTCTACACGCAGATGGACGCACTACCCGTCATTCAGATCGCTTCCGTGCTGGGCGCGCCCGCCGTCGTCTTCCTCGTCGGATTGTTTGCCTCCACCGTTGCGGTGGCGCTCTATCGCGGACTGCGGATCGAGCGCCCCTGGCTTGCCTACGGAGTTCCCTTGGTGTTGATCGCCGCTGGACTCGGCTACGGAGCGGTTCGCCTGCGTCAGGCCAAAACGGCGCCCACGGTGAGGATCGGAATGGTGGCGATCGACGACTTCATTGGCGGGAACACGCCGCCCGAACGCGCCGAGGCCGTGTGGCGCGGCTATGAGGACACCGTGGCGAGACTCGCCAGGCAGGGCGCCCGCATCGTCGTGCTGCCGGAGAAGATTACCGCACTCGCGCCCGAGGAGGCCGCGAAGCGTCAACACGAACTCGCGTCGCTGGCACAGAGAACGGAGGTGTATTTGGTGGCGGGCGTGCAATTGAACCGCGCCGAGCGCAAGGACAATGCCTCGTGGCTGTTCAGTCCCACGGGAGAACTGCTTGCCGAGTACCACAAGCAGCATCTTGTCCCTCACCTGGAGAGCGATCTTGCGCCGGGGAAAGAAGAGATTGTGCGCACCATCGACGGCGCGCCTTTTGGGTTGGCGATTTGCCGCGACCTGATCTTCACCGATTTCGGGCGGCGCTACGGGCGGCTCGGCGTCTCTGCCATGCTGGTGCCGGCCTGGGACTTCTACCGCGACGCCTGGATGGCCTCGGGTGTGGCCGCTCTGCGCGGAGTCGAAAGCGGGTACTCGGTCGTCCGGGCGGGCCGCGAGAGCTATCTGAACGTCAGCGACCGCTACGGCCACACCATTACGCGCCAGCGAAGCGATTATCTGCCGGGCAGCAGCTTGCTTGCCGACCTGCCTCTCGGTCCGGCCACTCCCACCCTCTACGCGCGCTACGGCAATGCCTTTGGCTGGCTCTCGGTGGCGGCATCAGCAATTATGATTGTTCTTGCGGGGCGGGCCGGAAATCAGCCCAAGCCCGCGACGGCAAACGCCTGACACGAATCTCTTACCACGGAGGGGAAGGGCGGGACCGCCGTTACACCACCTTCCTAATTCTTCCCGCGTCTCGCACCCCGCGCAGCTTGTGGGGGCGAACTGCCCGCTTCACCAGCCCTTTGCGCACGGGATTCAACTACTCCGGCAGGCTACGCCTTCGCCATCAAGGGAAGAACCGGCGGTCAGAACTGGTCGCCGCGGCGGCACCGTGGCTACGGCTGTCATAGAGAAACCACAACTGATCATCACGCCAGGGTGTTAGACTACGAGAAAGCCATGGCCCTTTTCGATGCGCCCAGTTTGAATTACCCGACGCGATGGAAGGAGTTCTCTCTCGATTACAAACTAGGGTTTGTGTACTTTGGGTGCATGACGGTGCTCTTCGCAAATGGCGATGCACTTTCGATCGAGCAAGAACTCCTGGCCACAATGTTTCTGGTCACCATCCTACTATCGCTCTCTTTAAGGTATCGACGCAGGATGAATTGGCGCTGGCCAGGAGTCCATACAAAAGGCGTCCTGACTGCAGTCGGCATACTTGTGTTAGCAGGTATCTTCGACTTCGCTGCAACACCGCTCGCCCCTCCCTCTGATCCCAGGTTACTGCCGTGGCACTTGGTGGGACTGGGGGGCACCGTGTTTGGGGTGCTGGTGGCCCTGAGAATTGTTCAACTGTCAAAGTCTGATTTTCTAAGGGAATGTGAAGCAGTAGGTACTGCGGATTTCCGCGCGAAATCGACCGCCGAGACGATTCCGGTTGTTCCCACGGACCCATTTTGGAAGAGGGTGACTAGAGCGATCTACAGCATTCTATTTTTGCTCGTCTGGCTTGATGGAGTCGCTTCCTTCTACTGTTTTGGCGTCGCCTTTCGGAATGGCTCGTCCAGGCCGACGTCGACACAGACGGACCCGCTGAACAATCATGGGCAGATCGTGTATATTCAACACTCTCAGAAGGTGTTGATTGACTTTCTCCAAAAGGTAATGTTTATCGGCATTCCTTCGGTCATCGTGAGTGGGTTGATTCTCCATTTTTTCCTGGGGGTGAGGCTGTTTCCCAACACGCCCACGCTACAGGAATGGAGGAAGCAAAGGCAGAGAAACTGAGCCGCGGGTCATGCTGGGCGACGTAAGCGCAGATGTCTTGGAGATCCGCAATCGCGGGTGGCGCGTACATTGGGTTTCATGTATGCGCCCCACGAACACGCGCAACATCTCTGTGACCGCGTCCCATCCTTGGCCTGTCCTGGCTGTCGGCGCCCGCCTCGGTCAGACGCTCTTACGTGAACGCCTTGAAAAGGGCCGAAAAGAACTCTTGACAATCTACACCTATCACGGTAGGCTACTATTTGATGCTGGGCTGTTCTGTCATGAACGTAGCGACATCACAGATGACGTCCCGATCCTTCTTTCCAAACCGACGAAACATCATTGCCTACGCTTCATCACGACGACCGTAGTAACTTTAAGAAATGCTGGACGATGCGGGAATGTCATTGAAAACAAAGGACCGCCGGAGAAAACTTGGTGGCAAAGCGGGAATGTGCATGAAAACAAAGGAGATATGAGTCTAAAGTGGCAATATTATTGAAAATAAATGGGTTATGGTGAATTCAAGGAGGAGTGCGTATGAAATCACGCTGGGCTCTGATCATTACTATCTCGTGTCTACTCTCGGCGCCACTGTGGGGGCAGACAAAGAACACTTTGGCGTCCGATACTTCCGGGTGGATCGATATCCTGCCCGACGAGTCCTTCAAAGGTTGGACACGGGTTGCCATCCCGCCCGACAAGACCTTGGATCCTGTCTCCCAGTGGACGTTCGATAAGGCGCGCCGTATCATCATTTGCGAGGGCGATCGCGGTCACGAATGGCTTCGCTACGATCGCGAATTCGCCAATCTCATACTTCACGTGGAATGGCGCTTCACGAAGCGCGAAGGGCTGAAAGGATATAACAGCGGGGTCTTCGTTCGAAATAACGCCGACGGGCGCGTTTGGCACCAGGCACAAGTAGGGGCCGGAAACGACGGGTTTCTGTTCGGCCAAACTTTGGTTGACGGCAAACTCACTGAGATGAAGTTTAGTCCCAAACCGAAGGTGAACCGCATCAAACCGCCTGGGGAGTGGAACATCTACGAGATTCGGTGCGAGGGGCCGAAAATCACTCTCTGGGTCAACGGCGGTGTGAGCAGCGAATTCGCAGTTCCTGAAGTGCCCAAAGGCTACCTGGGCCTTGAAGCAGAAGGATTTCGGATCGAATTCCGCAACCTCAAACTCAAGCTTCTGCCTTAGCGCGGGCAGCCGGTTGGATGTGATGGCGACTGCCGGATGGTCCGGACGCGTGCTTTCTAGTTTCCAATTTCTAGTTTCCAGTTTCTCTTTTCTTCTTGACTAGCTGTCTTTCCGACAAGCTTGGTGAGATAGCGGGGCACAATCGAGGATGCCGAGACGTCGGCGCGAGATCTGAGCATTCGAGCCGTTGAAAACGTAGGATTTACGCGGCGACGTCCAGGAGAGGGAAATCAGCCATTCTTTCTGACTGACGACGAATGATCTGGGCAGTTCTCGAATGCCGCGATCCTTCATCCCCGCAACAGTATGGCTGGTTCGGAAAGATATGTCAAGCGTTTTCTTGGGGAAGCGCGCAAGCTGTTCCAACTTTGCCGGTTTGGTTGCGGCTTGGCCGGGGAAGGAACTTCGCAGGATGTGACTCGGCCGGTAGGTTGGGCTCTGGGGTTTCGTAAGAGGTGATAACATGGGCGGCACACTTTCACTTTCAAAGTATTCGATCGGAGTTGGCGACAGGTTTGCTCACCAAGCCAAGCCTCAACTGCAGGCCTGTAGGATGGCAGCCGAGCGGGGAGTGGAAGTCATCCCGGTGTGGAACAAATCGAACCGGGAACATACCATTATCGGTTCCAGTCCTGCCAGCACGCGAGCGGCGGCCGATGAAGCCGTGAGAACGCTGGGCTGGACCAAGCCGTACCACGTGGACGCAGACCACATCAATCTCAAGACAGTGGACAACTTCATGGAGG
>Ga0208821_1000531_pt1 | contig 28863 bp, 32 predicted proteins | sample June2015DPH_20_5_FD_184720 | JGI IMG/M metagenome (GOLD analysis project Ga0208821, IMG submission 184720) | Peatland microbial communities from SPRUCE experiment site at the Marcell Experimental Forest, Minnesota, USA - June2015DPH_20_40... | ecosystem: Environmental > Terrestrial > Soil >... | reverse complement strand
CGCTGCTCCAGGCTGCGCAGTTGGCGATTGAAGACGAAGCTGCGAGTCCGTTGCCCGAGGGGCGTCGGCTCTCGATTGTCCCGCGCGACCAGAGCGGGCCCTGGGGACGCGCCTCGAATGAAGTCGTACATCTCGTTTACGAAGATCAGGCGGTGGCGATTGTCACCTCTCTCGATGGCGGATCAGCTCATCTTGCTGAACAGGTTGGAAACAAGGTGGGAATCCCGGTGGTCACACTCTCCACCGATCCGACCACGACGCAGATTAACCTTCCCTGGATTTTTCGCCTGGGCCCCACGGACGCCCAACAGGCGCGCGCCTTTGCGCGGGACATCTACGTTGCACGCAAACTGAAGCAGGTCATCCTGATCACGGAAAACGGTCATGACGGGCGAGTGGGTGGGGAGCAATTTGAAAAGGCGGCGCGCGAATTGAACGCTCCCCCTGTTATCCAATTGGCGATTGATCCGGCCGATTGGGACCCGGACTCTGTTGCCAAACAAATCGCGGCGCAGAAACCCAACGCTGTGGTTTTTTGGACGGGGCACGAAACGGCGACAAAGTTGGTGCCGCGATTTCGCAGCAAATTCCCCACCGCGCCGGTTTATCTCTGCCAAGAAGCAGCTCAGGGAAGGTTCGAAGAACCAGCGCCCAAGCACTGTAAATGCCAGGAGCGGGCTTCGACGATGTCCAACGAAGCCGCCAGTAGCTATTCCGGAACGGCCTCTGATGCAAGCACGGAAATCAGCAGTTCGCCAAGCCTTGCAAGTTCTTCGAACGCAGACGAAAACAACCTTTGGATTGTCACCTCGCGTCTTTCGGCAAGCCTGCTGCGTGAGACCTTCGAGAAACGCTACCGCGCGCGTGCCGGGACATCTCCTACTCCGGCTGCTGCTCAAGCCTACGACGCCGTTCGGCTTCTCGCTGCCGCTCTGCGCCGCTCCGGCCCCAATCGCGCCCGCTTGCGAGATGCTCTGGCAGAACTCTCCCCCTACACCGGCGCCTCCGGCGTCATCTCCTTCGATCACGCTGGGAATGACCTGAGCGACACAACTCTCGAAAGGCTACCATGAAGAGTAGGCAGTAGGCAGCAAGCAGTAGGCAGTAAATGAGGAGAAAAGGGCGCAGTCACGGTGCCGGCTGCTGACTGCCTTCTGGATATTGACCATGGTCATCGACCATGGCACACTCAACCAAAGGAGTGTTACATGGAGAGTATGGCCATCTCGGAATTCAAAGCAAAGTGCCTTGCGGTCCTGGAGAGGGTTCGGCGCACCAAGAAACCGGTGTTGATCACGCGCTTTGGACAGCCGGTGGCGGAAGTGGTCCCGCCTTCGGAGATCCCCCGGCCCAAGAGCTGGATTGGGTCCATGGTGGGCACCGCGAAAATCCTCGGCGATATCGTCTCTCCGGCCAGTGAAGAGAGCGACTGGGAGGCTGGCCGTTGAGACTGCTGCTGGACACTCACGTCTGGATTTGGAGCCAAGTCGCTCCGGAGAAGCTCTCCGCGAGGGTTCGGCGGGCGCTGGAGAACGAGGCTAACGAGGTCTGGCTCTCCCCCGTCAGTATCTGGGAGTTGGTTCTGTTGGTAGAAAAGCGCCGCATAGCCTTGGGCTGTGACGTTGTGGAGTGGATCACGAAAGCGGTGGCCCCGCTCAAGGAGGCGCCGGTCACCGCCGAGATTGTGCTGGAGATGGCGCGCTTCAGCTTGCCCCATCCTGATCCAGCGGACCGCTTTCTGGTGGCGACGGCGAGAAGCTTGGGACTGATCCTGGTAACGTCCGATGCCCGCCTTTTGGCGTCGAAAGCTGTTCCCACCCTGCCGAACAGGTGACCTTTTTCTTCGGCGGCAGGTGTTCAGGACTCACGGCGGGCAGTATGAACAAAGCTGTGCAGCCAAATATCGGTGTTGGGGGACGAAAAAGCCGGCCCCCTGTCATTCTGAGGCCCCCGTTCTTTGGGGACGAAGAATCCCTGCAGTTTGTTTGAAGGGCCAGCCATCAGCGCAACGCGTCCAACGTTTTGTACTTTCCCTCTCTGTACTGTTGCCTTGATTCGGCGACGCGAGCCAGGAATTTATCATCTTTTAACAATCGGTATTCCAGCCAATCATCTTCATTCTCGAAGCCAATGATGACCGCGACGGGGCGCCCGTGCACGGTGACTACGATTTCCTCTTTTCCCGCCCTTCTGAGTATATTGGAGAAGTTGTCCTTCACTTTGGCGACCGGAATCTTTGTCATGGTCATTTTTCTCCGTGTTCTTCCAACCATTGGACTGTCTTCTGCTTCGACATGATCGCCAAGACGGGAATGGGGATTCCGAGGTCGAAGAAGCGGCCCACTCTCATCCGTTACCGCTAATGATGAGATCCTCGATTTACACCTGGAGAGCTTTCGCCAGCCTCGCCAGTGCCGCGGCACTGCCAGGCTTCCGGCCTGTCTCGATTTCGGCAAGATATCCTGCGCTCACGCCTGCCGCTGTGGCCAGTTCCCTCTGCGAGCGTCCGCGCTTTTCCCGCCACACCTTGACGGGGCTCTCCCCATCCAGCAAGCGCCGTGCTTCTCGGGCACTAAGGTAATTGCGGCGAGCAGCCTGCTTGCCCGTCGCCGCTTCATGCCCGCGCCGCTCGACCACGGCCGCGCGGTCCTGCGCGTCTTCCAGCTCGCTTAGGAGCTGCGTCCAATCGCCACGGCTGACCGTTACGGTATCCTGGGTTTCGGTCAGAATCTTTACGGCGTTCATCGGTACACCTCCCGGCGATGCGCAACCCAGTCGACTATCACATCACCCTCCTCAATCGAGAACACGGCCCGCCAGTTGCCCTGACGCAGACGGAACACTGAATTCAGCTAACCCAGGGGTTGATGACAGGGACGGAGAGATCCTCAAAATGCGATGTATTGCGGGTGGCGAGCGTAGCATGACAAGCGAGCACTATGCCTGCGATCATCGTGTCCCTCAGCTCACCAGGCCGTCCTTGCTTGTGCCGAACCGCCATCAGATCGCCGGCCTGTTGGGCAGCAGCCGTGTCGAAGGGAGCAATCCGCCGCCCAATCTTGTCGGCTAGGACAGTTTCGAAGGCTCGCATCAAGGCAGCGCGTCGCTTCCCGACAGGCATAGTCTGCAATCCAAACCGGACCTCAAGGATCGTAAGGGAAGTTGTCCAGATGGATGTCCGAGGCTGCTTGTCGAGCCAAGCGATCACCTCTTTGTCGGGTATTCGGCGCATAAGCGCCGAAAGCACATTGGTGTCAAGGATAATCATCAATCAAAGGAGGTGGGCTTAATCTCATGTCCGTGAAGTTCGGGAATATCCGCGTCCAGACCGATCTTCGAAAACAAGGACGCGATTTCAGTCCCCAGCCCGCCAGCAGGAGTATCTTGTTCCTTGGCGGCGTTGCGCAGAATATCTCGCGCTTCTTCCTCCATGCTCAGGCCATGCCGCTTGGCACGGCGCTGTATCCATGACTTAACCTCGGCCTCGATATTTCGAACCACAAACTGCGCCACAGAGCCTCCCTTCTGATATCACGATATCACGAAATCCGACGAGCTTCAACCGTGGTCTCTGCAACCAGTTCTGCCTATTGCTTCCTGACCACCTCGCCTCTCAGAGGGCAAATCCGCCGCCCCGGCGAAAAGTATGGCCCTGAGGTACTTCCCCCATGCCAGCTACCGCCCACTGCTTTCTGCCTACTGCTTACTGCCTACTCCTCTCCGCTTGCCTTTCCCAAGTCCGAAGTCCGTAGCGACTGAGATAAACCGGGATGTTCTTGAATGCGGGATTCTCTGTTTCAATATCGCGGATCATCGCCCGTTTCACATGGGAGAGTGTGCCCGTGAGGATGGTGAGAGAGCCACCATCGCCTCCTGCGCCATTCACCTTCCAGCCTAGGGCGCCATGGCCTTTCGCGATCTCGATCACTCGCCGCGCGTCGCGGCTCACCAGGTCGGGATGAAGCCGCTCCTGGGCTTCGGTGTTCTCGATCATGGCCCCTCCCAGCGCCACGAAATCTCCCGCGTGGACGGCATCCCGGCTTTTTTCGGCCGTCATGCGCAAGTCCTGAAGCTTGCGGCAGTCCGGCCCCGCGCCCTCGAGTTCGCGGATGACCTTTTCATGAACCGCCGAGGAGCTGTGGGATTTCCCAAAGTAGATCAACACCAGACGCCGCTCGAGGTCCCACCAAATCGAGTTGGGGATTTGAATCTGGGAAACGGTGGCGCGCGGATAATCGAACATTTCAATGTAATTGATGCCGCCGTAAGCCGAACACAATTGGTCCTGGATGCCGCATTGAAGATGGAGCATTTCGGTCTCGATCGCCTGTGCCGTGTACGCCACCTCGTGAGCCGTCAGGTGTCCCTGGGTGAGGCGGTCAAGCGCTCCCACCAACGCCACCGCCACCGCCGCCGAAGTGCCGGTGGAGGCGCCACTCGGGGCCTCGGAAAAAATCGTGACCTTCAAAGTCAGATTCGAAGGAACCTGCATCCGAGCAATGGCCGCCTGAAGCAGCGGATGTTGGTCCCAACCGGATTGCAGGTTAGTGACCGCAAAACGTTGCCCATAGTTCTCCGCGAAGACCACAATTTGCTGAGTCGGAGCGTCATTCTGAAATACTTCCACCTGGACTTCAACGTAGGGATAGACACCGATATTGAAGATCTTTCCGGTCTTGGCAAACCAGGTGTCCGTCCAGCCGCCGTTGTCGCAAATGCGAATAGGGGCCACGCAGTTGATAATGCGCTGCGCTTGCCTGCCAGTGAGATCGTTCATTTATCACCTCCCAGGAAGTCGGCCGTAAGCAGAAAGCCGTAAGCAGAAAGCAGTAGGCAGAAAGCAGTAGGCAGTAGGCAGCGCCAACCTAAAGGTGGTTGGCGTCTCTGCGCTCGCCTCATGGTTCACGGCTGCCAACATAGCGCGTGCCCAAATGCCTTGAGGTGACTTCGCCGAGTGCGGACTGTCCCAGTTTTGCATCTACCAACCATACCGCGCCGCATCTGCTTGAAATTCTCGATCTGCAGCCGCTCTAGGCCGTCCCCAACCGTCAAGATGGAGTCAGCCTTGAACTCCTCGCGCTCATCGTCTGACCACCCCGACGTCTTGGTGGTTCCGTGAGAGTGTTTCCAGATCTGCAACCCTGCCCTCGGGTCAGTCATGACTGTAAAGACCTCCTGGCCTGGGGTGTTCGAGGTGTGGCGCCGTCAGTGCGCATGGCCTACTGCTTTCTGCCTTCTGCCTTCTACTTTGCCTCTTTCCAGTTTTGGCCCACGCCGATATCTACCCGCAAGGGAACCTTAAGCGGATAGGCGCTTTCCATTTCGGCCTCAACAATCTCGCGGGCCTGCTCCAACTCCGCCTCCGGCGACTCGAACACCAGCTCGTCATGGACGGTCAAGATCATCCGGGTCCGCATCTTCTCCCCCAGGAGGCGGGTGTGGACTTTGATCATGGCCAGCTTCATCAGGTCTGCGGCGGTCCCCTGCACGGGCGTGTTCATGGCTTCGCGCTCGGCGCGTTCACGAGAGGACTTATCCTGGCTATGGATCTCGGGGATCGGACGCAGGCGGCCGAAAAGGGTCCGGACGCGGCCGGTGGTTCGCGCTTCCTCGACCAGGTGGTCAAGCAACTCCTTCACCTTACTGTAGCGGCGGAAATACGCATCGATGTATTGCTGTGCCTCGGTTTTGCTGGTGCCGGTGCGGCCAGCCAAGCCGAAGGAACTGAGTCCGTAAACCACGCCGTAGTTGATGGCCTTCGCCATTCTGCGATGCTCGTGGGTCTGAAGGGCGGGCGGCACTCCAAAGATTTCCCACGCCGTGCGCGCGTGAATGTCCTCGCCGCGCGTGAAAGCCTCAATCAGCACCGGATCGTTGGCCAGATGCGCAAGCACCCGGAGCTCCACTTGCGAATAGTCGGCAGAGATCAGGCGACAACCGGGATCGGCAACAAATGCCGAGCGGATACGCAGCCCGAATTCGTCCCCGATGGGAATGTTTTGCAGGTTCGGGTTGGACGAGGAAAGGCGTCCGGTGCGCGCTACGGTTTGGTTGAAGGTCGTATGGAGACGGCCCGTTTCAGGGTTAATGAACTTAGGCAGCGCGTCAAGGTAGGTGGATTTCAGCTTTGTCCGGATCCGGTAATCAATGATTTTCCGCGGCAATTGGTGCTTCTCAGCAAGAGATTCCAGAACCGACGCTTCGGTCGAGTATTGCCCGCTTTTCTTCAGTCTCTTGCCGCCCGGCAGCTTCAGCTTATCGAACAGAATCTCGCCAAGCTGTTTCGGCGAGTCAATGTCAAATGGCTGTCCGGCGCGGTCGTAGATCTCGAGCGTGAGGTCGGTGAGCTCCTTATCGAATTCGCCCGACATACGCGCCAGAACCTTTGCGTCCAATCGGACGCCAAACGCCTCCACGTCCGCCAGGACGCCCGATAGCGGCAACTCGATCTCCTCATAGAGCCGTTTCAATTCTTCCCGCGCAATCTCGGGCACCAACAGCGCCGCAAGCTGGCGCGTGGCGTCTGCCCATTCTGCAACAGAATTGGAGAGCCTGCGGCCCTGCCGGCGGAGCACTACGTCCTCGAGCGCCTGGCTCGAGGCCAGCGGGTCAAGCAAGTAGGAGTAAAGCATGGTATCGTCCGCGACGCCTGCCAGTTCCACACCATTCTTCCCGAGCAGCAAGCGAAGAAGCTTCGAGTTGTGAACCGCCTTGGGATGCGATAGAGCAGAGAGAAAGGGCTTCATAGCATCGAAAAGGCTGGGCGTCGCGGAAACACTTGCCAGCCGCCTGCCGTCGGAAAGGCCAAGACTTTCAAGCCGGCCTGAGAAACTCTCCTCGCCTTCCACCGCGAGTCCAATCGCCACGGGGGCACGCTCTTCCAGGCCGCTCAGCCAATGGCTGAGCGATTCCGGCGTCCGCAGTTCCTCAACCTCCGCCTCTGCGTGCACCGGAGCCGGCGCTTCTTCCAGGAACTCGCGCAGCAGCGAAGTGAACCCAAGCTCCTGGCACAACGCCCGCAATTCGGAAAGGTCCTGAGGGACACGCTTCAGTTCAGCGACACCGACCTCCAATGAAACGTCCGTGCGGATGGTTGCCAACTTGCGGCTGAGCAATGCCTCATTGCGGAAATCGCGCAGGGCCTCGCGGTAGCTCTGCTTTTCCTCTTGCGCGTAATTCTCAAGCGCCTTGTCGAGCGTTTCGAATTTCCGGATTAGTTCTGTGGCGCCCTTCGGCCCGATATAGCTTCGCTTTTTGCCGCCCGGCGTTGCAGGAGGCTCTTGGCCAGGAAAGGGTCGCGCGCCTGGGATGTTGTCGCTAGGATCCCCCGTCAACGCCAGCCAATCCACTACCCTGGAAGGTTCCACGCCGAGAATCTCCTTGACCTTCTCGACATCGCACAAGGTTTCGCTGTCGTTCGCCCCTCGCGAGGGCTTGACAACCTTGACACGGTCGTTCACTAGTTGGAAAAGGTCTTCGTCGCCGGATACGATAAAGACATCCGTCCCTTGAACCGAGGCGCCCTCCGCCAGCGTCCCCATCACATCATCGGCTTCGTACCCTTCCTTCTCAACCAACGCAAGCCCCAGCGCCCGGCAAAACCGGCGCACATAGGGAAGCTCGAGCGCCAGCTCCTCAGGGAAAGCCGGACGGTTTGCCTTATATTCTTCAAACAGCTTGTCCCGAAAGGTTGGAGCAGCAAGGTCAAAGGCCACGCCCACGTAATCGGGCCGGTGGTCTTTGAGGATCTTCCGTAAGGTTCGAACGAATATGTAAATCGCCTTGGTAGGCATGCCGCCGGGCGAGCGGAGCTCCATCTGCATGGGCGCATGGAACGCTCGGAAGACCAGCGACATGGCATCAATCAAAACCAGCTTCTTGCCCTGCTGGGATTCGGCCAAGTTTTTCCTCCCGGGTTAGACGTAGTTGACCATTCTACCCTATCCTCGTAAACGGGCGCGACATCCTCCGAATGAGCGATTGATTCATTGAATCATTGAGAAGCAGTTGCGAGGGGCTGAGGCGATCTTGAAGCCCCGACTTGCCCCCGACGTCTCGACCGCCCTCTGACAGGCCATGACGGCGTCACAAAGCCGTAACAAGTTCGCCAAAGGCACATAAACCTCAGGATGTGTTGTAAAATTAACACGCCTGATGTTTCATTGGGGAAACCGGATGAGCCTTACCTTGATGAAAAGAAAAGGCATACACTAAGGCGGCGCAAATGGTCAAATAAGTGCTGGTAGTTTGCTCCGGGGGAGAATTTGACCAACCAACACACGATCGCCGCGCCCGCTTCCGTCTCCGGGATCGGACTCCACACGGGCGTCAAGGTTAACCTGCGTCTTTGCCCCGCCCCTGCCAACACGGGCATCTTGTTCCGGCGCACCGATCTCGAAGGATTCACAATTGAGGCCCAGTCCCGGAATGTGGCCAGGGTGAGCTACGCCACCAGCTTGATGAAGAAAGGCGTATTGATCTCCACCACTGAGCATCTTCTCTCAGCCCTTGCGGGACGGGACGTGGATAACGTCGTGGTGGAGATTGACAACCTGGAGCTGCCCATACTGGACGGCAGCGCGCGGCCCTTCGTCGAACTTATCACGAAAGCCGGGATTCGCCGCCAGCGGGCGAGGAGAAGCTTTATAAGGATCCTGAAACCCGTGGAGGTGGTTGATGGAATGAGGCGCATCGCCGTCTACCCGGCGGATGTTTTCCGCGTCACCTATCGCATAGCTTTCCCTCACCCCTTGATCGGGGTACAATCCATCGAGTTCGCGTCAGGCTCGTCCAACTACGCCACTGAAATCGCCCCCGCTCGGACCTTCGGCTTCTTGGCAGAACTCGAGATGCTTCGCAAGAACAATCTGATCCGTGGAGGCTCCCTGGAGAATGCCGTGGTGCTGGACCGCAAGGGCGTGATTAATCCTGAGGGGTTACGCTTCCCTGACGAGTTTTGTCGACACAAACTTCTGGACCTGATTGGGGACTTTTCCCTGCTCGGCCACCCTCTGATCGGTCACGTGGTTGCAGAGCGTGCCGGTCACGCCATGCACGCCCAACTGGTGTCCCGCCTGTTGGGCGAGAAGAACTCCTGGAAGCTTGTCTCGAGCCCTGAAATTGCTGCGAAAGCCATCCCCCAGCCTGCCCCAGTGTTGGCCACAAGTGGGTCTCGTGAATTAATAACAGTGCTAAATAGTGAATAGTAAAGTGTAAAGTGTAAAGTATAAACTCCAAGATGGATTCACAATCAGCAGTCTGCAATTCACTACTCGCAACTCACCCTTCATAGATTTGGCGCTCATAATTCACACTTACACTTCACAATTTACTATTCACTATTCATTCCGCCGTCGTAAACCTCTGTAAAATGTAAGGGTCAGGTAGAGCGCGAGAGGTTGCAACGCGCTATACTTCTTTTCCTGTGCCATGAAAAGCCGGTGGCCGTTGACTGGACACCGCGAGAGCGGCATCATTGCGTGCGCGAGGCAGCAGAGCAGGTTGACATGAACGATCAGACTTCCAATACCGCCGGCATCTCTCCTCAACAGGACGAATTACTTGCCGCACTGCTGCAAAAAGCATTCGGCTTCTCCTCATTTCGCCCCAACCAGGAAGCCGTCTGTCGTGCCGCGATCGCCGGCCGGGACGTGCTCCTGGTCATGCCTACGGGGTCCGGGAAATCTCTCTGCTATCAACTTCCAGCCATCGCGCGCGGCGGCACGGCACTGGTCATCAGCCCCTTGATCGCCCTGATGGACGACCAGGCATCCAAGCTCGCCGCACTCGGTTTCAAAGTCGCACGCGTTCATTCCGGGCTGGACCGCATGACCTCCCGCCAGTCCTGCCAGGACTATTTGAGGGGCAGGCTGCAATTTATGTTCATCGCCCCTGAACGGTTGCGGGTCACGGGGTTCGCCGAAATGCTCGCCAAGCGGAAGCCTACGCTGATCGCTATTGACGAAGCGCATTGCATTTCGCAATGGGGGCACGACTTCCGTCCGGATTACCGCATGCTGGGCCAATACCTTCCGGCTTTGCGTCCCGCTCCGGTCGTGGCGCTCACCGCCACGGCAACACCCATCGTGCAGAACGATATCATCAACCAGCTTCGCCTGCTCGAGCCGGCTCGATTCATCCACGGTTTTCGCCGCGAGAATCTCGCCATCGAGGTAGTGGAGGTGCCGCGACCCATGCGCCCTCAACTCACTTGCGAACTTCTCAACCACCCCGCGCGGCGTCCGGCAATCGTTTATGCGCCAACCCGCAAGGAAGCCGAGGCGCTCGCCATCGATCTGTCACGACTTTTCCCGGCCGCCGCCTACCACGCCGGCCTGGAATCCGAACAAAGGCAGCGCGTGCAGAGGGCCTTTGTGGACAGCAGGCTCGAGGCGATTGTCGCCACCATCGCTTTCGGCATGGGCATTGACAAGCCGGACGTGCGCACCATCATCCGCACCGCGCTGCCAGGAAGCATCGAAGCCTACTACCAAGAGATCGGACGCGCCGGTCGTGATGGGAAGCCAAGCCGGACCATTCTCATGCATTCCTACGCCGACCTGCGCATTCACGAGTATTTCTTCGAGCACGATTACCCACCCGTGGAAAATCTGAAAGCAATCTTTCAGCGACTCCGCCGGGAACCCCAACCGAAAGATGCCCTTCGAGATGCGCTGTTCATGGATCCCGAACCCTTCAACACAGCCCTCGAGAAGCTCACGATTCATGGCGGCGCGGCAATCGACTTCGCAGAAAACGTGACCGTGGACGGGAAGGACTGGCAGCGTTCCTATATCACGCAGTTGGAACAGAAACGCGCGCAGCTTGACCTGGTGAGGCGCTACGCCGAAACACATCAGTGCCGTATGCAGGCCTTAGTGCGCCATTTCGGAGATCTCGCCGACAGCAAGCGGGCGTGTGGCCAGTGCGATTTCTGCGCTCCCAGACAATGCATCGCTCAGCACTTCCGGACCGTCACCAAGGCCGAGCGACAGACTGTGCACACGCTCCTCGACACGCTCCGCCATACCAAGAGCCAATCCATCGGCAGATTGCACCGAGTATTGTTTCCAACCGAGGCCATGAGCAGAAATGACTTCGAGGATCTCGTCGGAGCGATGGCGGGAGCCGGGTTGGTGCTGCTCGAGGACGCCACATTTGAAAAGCAAGACAAAATCATATCCTACCGGAAAGTAACCCTGACCCGAGAGGGTTATAAACTGAGTGAACACACGCCGGTGGAACTTCTTCTAACGGATAGGACAAGAGATCAAGAGCCCGTCAAGCCGAAACGGCGAAGCTCTGCGGGAAGCAAGCAACCGGACCCGGCTACCTTTTCGCCGCAGGAAGCCGCACTCGAAGAGAAGCTGCGCGCTTGGCGGCTCGCGGAAGCGAGGAAGCTCGGACGTCCGGCCTTCTGCGTCTTCAGTGATCGGACATTACGCGCCATCGTGCAGGCGCGCCCGACCACTCCCGAGGACTTGCTCGCAGTCGAGGGGATCGGACCCGCGAAAGCTGAGATGTTTGGGCAGAGCATCCTCCAAATCTGCCGCTCAAGCTCCCACACTGAACCATGACTTCTGAGAAGTGACGAGGGCGCATTGAATGGTGAATAGTGAATAGTAAATTGTGAGTACTGAGTGCCAGCCGTGGCGATCATTTCACCATTCACAACTCACTATTGAGAGTCCCGCATTTACAATTCACCATTTACTATTCACTATTCATACTGACACTTTGCCTCTTGCAGGTGGAGAGCGCCGGGAGTATCTTCAATGGTGGGGGATAAGTGTTAGACCTTAAGGCAATCAACTCAAATGAAGTGAAGAAGAGGAGGCGTACTATATGCCAATCACGGCTGTAGTCGAGAAGAACGCATATGACTCAGCGATGGAGAACTTTGACCTCGCGGCAGATGCGCTGGAACTCGACGATAATGTTCGAAATATGATCAAGTATCCCGAAAGGGTATTGACCGTCGTCCTGCCAGTACGGATGGACAACGGGAAGATTCACTGTTTTGAGGGGTTCCGCGTTCAACACAGCACGGCGCGCGGCCCTGCCAAAGGGGGCATCCGCTATCATCCCAATGTTACAGTGTATGAAGTGAAGGCCCTCGCAACCTGGATGACGTGGAAGTGCGCGGTGGTAAACATCCCGTTTGGGGGCGGGAAGGGCGGCGTGACTTGTAATCCAAAGGAGATGTCGCAAACCGAGATCGAGCGACTCACTCGCCGATACGCCAGTGCGATTCTGCCCCTTATCGGGCCAGCCCAGGACATTCCCGCGCCGGACGTCTATACCAACTCTCAGGTCATGGCCTGGATCATGGATACCTACAGCATGACCAAGGGGTATCCGATTCCAGGGGTGGTCACGGGCAAACCCATCGCCCTGGGAGGCTCGCTGGGCCGCAACGAAGCGACTGGGCGCGGCGTCTTCAACACGCTCGAGTCATCGTGTGAACACCTGAGTATTCCCATGAAAGGCGCGAAGGTGGTTGTGCAAGGGTTCGGCAATGCAGGTTCAATCGCGGCGCACTTGCTGGACAGCAATCAGGCTTACGTGATCGCGGTCAGCGATTCGAAGGGTTGCATTTATAACCGGGATGGCATTGACATTCCGAAATTGATGTTGCACAAGGAGAAGACCGGCTCGGTTGTCGGGTTCCCGGCTTCCGAGTCCATAACTCCGGAGCAATTGCTGTCCTTGGAGTGCGAGATCCTGGTTCCTGCCGCGCTGGAAAACGTCGTCCACGGCGAGAACGCCCCAAGCATCCATGCGAAGATTATCGCGGAGGCGGCCAACGGTCCGTTGACCCCCGAGGCGGACAGAATCTTGGAGGCCAAGGGCGTTTTCATCATTCCGGACATCCTTTGCAACGCCGGTGGCGTGACCGTCTCCTACTTCGAATGGGTCCAGGACGAACAGCACCTGTTCTGGGAAGCCCAGGACGTTTACAACCGCCTGGAGCGCGTCATGAAGACGAGCTTCAATGACGTGCTGAAGATTCATCTGGTTCGCAAAGTGGGAATGCGGACTGCCGCCAACATGCTGGGCATCAGCCGCGTTGCCGAGGCCACCAAACTGCGTGGCCTCTATCCGTAAGGCAAGAGTCCTTTTATCTGGAGCCGGGAGCTGGAGGGCAGCTCCCGGTTTTTTTTGCGCGCGCACACATGCAGCCGGCCCAGGTCGGTTGTCGCGCCGGGGCGGGTCAGTTCCCAGTTGTCGCGAACCCGCGACCGTTGCGCTCTGGCTCTTGCTCTCTTGTCTGCTAACTTCAGATGGTTGACTTCCGCTTGCCCGCCGTGGCACAGCGCGGCTCTTGGCCGTAACCAAAACGAGATTCTCCGCGTTCTCTGTGCTTGTAAAACTTCAACACGGAGCACACGAAGCGTCTCAGTGAACTCCGTGTTGACGCTCTTCTGGCCACGGAGGACACGGAGTCGCTAACGACGCGGGGAGAAGTCTTCGCGGCGCGAGAAGAAGCTGACTGCTAGACAGGGCGCCCGGCGTGCTTGGTTTGCAAGCCCGTAATCCGGCCCGGTGTGGCACTCCTGACGGCCTTTTGTTATACTTCCGCCGGGAACAAGGATCGAATAAAGTTTGGGGGGACGATATGAAGGTTAGTGAAACAGAAAAGGAACTTAGCGTTTATGAATCCATGGCGGCGCGATTCGACGTGGCAGCCAGCAAGCTACAATTGGACGAGGGTCTGAAGAAGTACCTGCGTAGCCCAAACCGGGAAATCATCGTGCACATTCCAGTGGCGATGGACAATGGACAGCTCAAAGTGTTTGACGGTTACCGCGTGCAGCACAGTATTGCGCGCGGGCCTTGCAAGGGTGGCGTTCGCTACTCGCCGGATGTGACGCTGGACGAAATTCGGGGCTTGGCCGCCGAAATGACTTGGAAGTGCGCGGTCGTCAACATTCCCTTTGGAGGAGCCAAGGGCGGTGTTGTCTGTGATCCCTCCCAGCTCTCGATGGGGGAACTGGAGCGCATTACACGGCGCTACACGGCGGAAATCCTGGATTACATCGGCCCGGAGCGCGACGTGCCCGCGCCGGACATGAACACCAATGAGCAAACCATGGCCTGGATCATGGACACCTACTCGATGCACGTCCGCCATACGGTGACGGCGAGCGTCACGGGCAAGCCGCTCGATTTGGGCGGCTCGCAGGGGCGGCGCGAAGCTACGGGCCGTGGCTGCATGATCGTTGCGGACGAGGCTCTAAAGCACTTTGGGTGGAAACGGGAATCCACTCGGGTGATCGTCCAGGGATTCGGCAACGTCGGCTCGCAGGCTGCTCGCTTAATGCACGAGGAGGGTTACAAGATCATCGGTGTCGCCGACATTGCGGGCGGAGTTTTCAATGCTCACGGGCTGGATATCCCCGCCCTGGTCGAGTACGTTAGCGAGAACAAAACCGTGAAAGGCTTCCCTGGGAGCGAGAGCATTGGAGCGCAGGAAATCCTGGAAGAGGATTGCGAAATGCTGCTGCCCGCCGCGACTGAGAGCGTCATTACAAGTAAGAACGCTCATAGGATCAACGCCCGAATCCTGGTGGAAGGCGCCAACAGCCCTACCACGCCTCCCGCCGACGATGTCCTGTTTGACCGCGGCGTCTTCGTCATCCCCGATATTCTGGCGAATGCCGGCGGCGTGACGGTCTCCTATTTCGAGTGGGTGCAGGACCGGCAGGGATACTTTTGGCAAGAAACCGTGGTGAATGACCGCCTGAAATCCATTATGGTTGCAGCATTCAACGATGTGGTGCATTACGGAGAAAAGCACCACGTCAACAACCGCATCGCCGCTTACATGTTGGCCATCGACCGCGTCGCCTTCACCCTCAAATTGCGCGGAATTTATGCCTAGCGCAGTCAGGGCGGCGTCGCGCCGGCTCATCCCGCGCCTCTCCACCCGTCGCGGAGCAGCGGCCTAGCTGCTTAGATGAGTTGCGTGAATTCACCGACGGTGAGACCGGACTGGCGGATGATGGCGCGGAGTGTTCCCCGGTCTAATTCTTTATGGTCGGGAACGACCAACTGCGCGAAGGGTTCTTGGCGACGGAGGATAATGTGGCTGCCTTCCTGGCGCGTGAAGAGGAAGCCGGCCTTTTGCAGCGCCTTGACGCATTCTCTCCCTGATACCCGAGGCAACTTGCTCATACTGCCATCACAAGAACTTCAAAATGTTCGGCGGGCACCGGGAGACCGTCCGCTTCTAAAGCGGCGACATAACCCCGAATGGCTTCCTTGATATTCTGGATAGCTTCTTCACGCGTCTTCCCCTGGCTGATGCAACCAGGCAGGCTGGGACACTCTACTACCCAATAGCCATCTTCGCCTGGATAGATAATAACTTGTCGCATATTATCACCTTCTAAAACCTCGCCGCCATGGCACGCCGGGTTTCGTAAAGCGGGAATTTCTCGGTCAGGGCTTCGACCTGGCTGCGGATTCGCTTCTGCACAGACGCATCTTCAACGTTGTGCAGCACCTCGGTGATCCAGTGCGCGATGAGCTCCATCTGCGGCTCCCGGAGCCCGCGCGTGGTGACGGCGGGCGTGCCGATGCGGATGCCGCTGGCGACCATGGGAGGGTTCGTATCGAAAGGGATGGCGTTCTTGTTGACGGTGATGCCGGCGTTTTCCAGGGCACTTTGGGCCTGCTTGCCAGTTACCTTCTTTGAAAACACATCTACCAGCGCCAGGTGAGTGTCGGTGCCGCCGGAGACGATGCGGAAGCCATGGCCGGCCAGCGCACCAGCCAGCGTGCGGGCGTTCAGGACGACTTGCTTCTGATACTCGCGGAACTCCGGCTGGAGCGCTTCCTGGAAGCAGACGGCCTTGGCGGCGATGACGTGCATCGAGGGCCCACCCTGGATGCCGGGGAACACGATCTTGTCGAGCTCCTTCGCATACTGCGCCTTGGAGAAGACCGCGCCCGCGCGCGGTCCGCGCAGCGTCTTGTGGGTGGTGGTGGTGACGAAATCCGCGTGGGGGAAGGGGCTGGGATGGAGGCTTGCCGCGATAAGCCCCGCGATGTGCGCCATATCCACCATCAGCAGCGCGCCGCTCCGTTTGGCGATGGCGGCGAAGCGCTCGAAATCCAGGAAGCGCGGGTAGGCGCTGGCGCCGGCCACGATGAGCTTTGGTTTGTGCTCCTGGGCCAGCCGCTCGAGCTCGTCGTAGTCAACTGTCTCCGTGTCCTTACGTACGCCGTAAGAAACGATTTTGTACATCTTCCCGGAGAAGTTCAGCGGGTGCCCGTGCGTCAGGTGGCCGCCGTGGGCAAGGCTCATGCCCAGCAGGGTATCGCCCGGCTTGAGCACGGTCATATAAACGGCTTGGTTGGCCTGGCTGCCGGAGTGCGGTTGCACGTTAACGTGCTCCGCCCCGAAGAGCTTCTTGGCACGCTCGATGGCCAGGGTTTCAGCCACGTCCACAAACTCGCAGCCGCCGTAGTAGCGCTTGCCCGGCAATCCCTCGGCGTACTTGTTGGTCATCACGGAGCCCAGGGCCTCGAGCACGGCCTCGCTGACGAAATTCTCCGAAGCGATCAGCTCCAGCGTCCGCGCCTGGCGGTCAACCTCCAGGTCGAGCGCCCGGGCGATTTCGGGGTCAACTTCGCGCAAGGGAAGGGAAAGGCTCATGCTGTTTTCTCCGCGTGATAGCGTTGGTCAAGGGCCTCGATTTTCTCCACCCGCCGCTCGTGGCGTCCGCCGGCGAAGGGGGTGGAGAGCCACGTATCCACAATTTGATGCATGGTGGCTTCGTCGATCATCCGGCCGCCCAGGGTGAGGACGTTGGCGTTGCTATGCTCGCGCGCCAGGCGCGCGGAAATCGTATCGTTGGCAGCCACGGCCCGGATGCCCGGGACTTTGTTGGCGGCAATCATCATCCCGATGCCCGTCCCGCAGACCAGCACACCGTAATCGGCCTGCTTCGCCGCCACCTGCGCCGCTACCTTCTCCGCGAAGTCGGGATAGTCCACGCGCTCTGAGTTTGATGGGCCGTGGTCTTCAACCTCCAGGCCTTTGTTCTCGAGGTACTCACGGATTTTCTCCTTCAAGGCAAAACCCACATGGTCTGCCGCCAGTGCAATCTTCATTTTTTCCACTCCGGTGCAGCTCTGGAACTCGTCAGGAGGGCTGGCCATGTTTTCCCAGCCCCCTTTAAGATTCTACCGGACAAGACTCCAATGGCGCAAATAACGACTTCCACGTGAACATTGAGTGATTGGTTCATCGAGCCATTGAGTCATTGAGTCATTGAAAAGCGATGCGAAAGCCGCGGGCAATTCTGAAGGGTAAAGTGTGAAGTGTAAATTCCTTCTTCCTCTCCACTTCTTTCTGCCTACTGCCTTTGAAGTGCCGCAGGTCCGGAGAGCGGGACCTGCGCTACCCCTGCTTACTGCCTACTATCACTCTTCTGGCTCCTGAATCCTGAATCCTGCCCTTCTTTTCAACAACATATCTGCCTTAAATTCGCAACTACCTGTGTTTTCTATAAGATTCCTGCTTTGCCGCGGGCTCTGGAAAGCCGACCCTTTGTTTTCACAGACATTCCCGCGTCGCTCCTTCAAAATTGCTTTTCTTTCCCTTTCTGGATCGACATTTCGTCCAACGCCAAACTGCCACGTCTCTGCGCTTTTTGCGCCTACTGGCATGTTCACAAGGGCGAATTGGGCTATTTGGGCCGCAGTCCAATCACTCTAGGCTCTTGTGCCCCCAGCACCCGTCACCTCCGCTTCTGGCTCCTGACTCCTGGATCCTGAATCCTGTTCTTCCCCCAACCTACATCCTTTCTTTTCAAAGACATTCCCGCTTCAAACTCGTAACTACCTGTGTTTTCTGCAAAATCCCCGCTTCGTTCCAGGCTGTGGAGAGCCGACCCTTTGTTTTCATAGACATTCCCGGTTCGTTCTGTCATTTCTTAAAGTTACTACCGCTTTTCCTTTCCCTGTAGAGAAGACATTCCGTGCCAGGCTTCTTTGCGGGCGATGCGTCGCGCCAGCCCGGACTCCCCTCGAAGCAGCCGACGCTGGGCAGGGGGAGTCGGGAGTGGGCAGTCGGCGGTGGGCAACAAGTAAGAAGGCAACTCACAATCCATAATTCACTATTCACAATTCAGCATTCTTCTTCTACAACCCCACTTACTAATCTAGCCTATTTCGTTTCGCTTGTCAAGAGACACAATGTCCGCCACCTTCCTCGCCGCAAGCGCCTGGGGCCTTGCTTGTGTTGCATCTCGCCAACACCCAAAAGAGGAAAAAGTCGACGAGGCGCGTATGCGGGTAGTGGGTCGGTTTGCAATTCTTTTAGATTCCTTGTGTTGGCACTTTGGTCCGGTTATAATATTACAAAATTCATATCGATGGAGAATTCGTATGGAGGCAGTCAAGATTTCACCGAAATTTCAAGTTGTAATCCCGAAGAAGCTTAGAGAGGCTTTGAAGCTATCCCCAGGCCAGAAAGTCCAAATGGTTGTTTATGGCAATAGGATCGAGATGATCCCCCTGAGAAAACTCTCCGAGATGCAGGGATTCCTGAAGGGGATTGACACGGCAGTGGAAAGGGAACCTGACAGGGTATGAATATAATCGATTCATCTGGTTGGCTTGAGTATTTCGCTGACGGCCCCAATGCGCCATTCTTCTCCCCTCCACTTCAGAACACAGCAGAGCTTATCGTGCCAGCGATCACCATTTACGAAGTCCGACTTCGAAGGGATCGATGGGGTTCAATATATTCCGAAAAAACCGGGAGGATAACAAGGCGCTCAAGCGGAAAAATCATGTAGCGCAAGGCCCGCCCTCCGGCCTTGCGGCTTTTCCACCGCGCTTGGATTCTCGTGCGGGGTTGCCGGAAGTGCGGGACTGCCCATAACCGCCCCCGCACCAGCACCTGACACCCGGCGCCTGACACCTTTGCTTTGGACTTGCATCGCAGGTTTGTTCCGCGGCGATCTGGAGCACGGTGGGGTCGTCTTTTCCCTTCGCACGGGCCTCGTACGCCTGCACGAAATTTACCGAGGGCTCACGCCGTCGAAGGCCAAGTACAATGGCCTGTCGCAGGTTTTCGTCTGCCAGGAACTTGATTTTCATGGGCGGGAAGTGAGCTCTCGGCGAGCGCGTTCCAGCCGTTCCCGCAGAGCAGGGGGAATGGGAGATTGATTCTTTCGGGCCTCTTCCCAGAGTCCTTCGGACTCGGTGAGATAGGCGTCAATTTTAGCCCGATCGGCAAGATAGAAGGTGATGGCTCCATACACTTGCTCGAGCGACAAAGTCGGAAACTCATCGACGATGGTCTCTGGCGAGGCTCCATCCAGGAAGAGAAAGATGACCGATTCCAGGGATACCCGCGAACCAATCACGTAGTAACCACCGTTTCGATTTTCAACATATTCCCTTGCCATATACCCTCTCCCTTCCTGACGTATGATGATAGCATGCTGCCAGCCGACCGAACCAACCCTCTTTCTCTTGGTCGCGCCCCGTGTCCCGTGTTCCGATTCCCGTCTCCCGCCCCTGACACCCGACACCCGACACCTGACACCCGACACCTGACACCTGACACCTGACACCCGACACCCGACACCCGACACCTGACACCTGACACCTGACACCTGACACCTTCCCTTTCCTCTTGCATTGCGTTTGTGTGGACCCTGATGCTAACCTCGTGGTTTCATGGTGGTACTCACCGACTACGAAGGGCGACCCGTCAGACTGACCGATGAGCGGTGGATTCATATTGAGGAACACCCTGAGATGGTCGGGTCGCGCGAGGCTGTGGCGGAAACGCTTCTTAAGCCCGAGGCCGTCATCGAGTCGCCGAGCGATTCTTTGGTCAGACTTTACTATCGCTTCTATCATCGTACAATGGTGGGGGGGGAAGCCTCTCTGTGTTGTGGTCAAGATACTGATTGACGACGCCTTCGTCGTGACCGCGTACCTGACAGACCGCGTGAAGAAAGGCACCCTTCTATGGCCGAAAAAATCGTGAAGATGTGGTTGGATCCCGAGGCCGACTTCCTGGAAGTCACTTTCGAGAACAAGCCGGGCTATTCCCGCCCCACAGAGAACGATCAGGTGATGGAACGAGTGGACGAGGAAGGAAACGTCATAGGGTTTTCCGTGCTGCGTGTCAGTTCCCTGAAGAAGACGCCACTCGAAGTCGCTCTTCGGTAAGCGGGATTCTGCTATCTGTACCCTGTCCCCTGTTCTTGACGGGGCGGCCCACTTCAGTTGCCTGCCACCAAGCCCCGTGTCCCGAATCCCGTGTCCCGCCCCTGACACCTGGCACCTGACACCTGTTCTTTAGCCTTGCATCGCAGGTTAATAAGTTGTTTAATCTCATTATCTTTTCGCCAGCCCGGGAACCCCTGGGAGGTTAGGCGTCATGAATCACTCCCGTAATTATCGTCAATCACCGTTGCCGCCGTTCCCTGGCCTCCCGGCTCCGAGGCTTTACGCCGCCATTTGGCGAGGTAGACTCGCCGCTACAAGAGATGTGGCCCACAGAGCTGTGCTCGGTCCGCGCCACCCACCTACCGGAGTCTTCCCCTCATATCTTGAATGCAAGACTACCCCGCTATCGTCGAGGGGGACTGACTTCGTCCAATCCAGAACGCGTTGGTGGAAGACCATCCTTGCTGTCGGAAACGTCGCGTGTTCTAGCATGCCATGGATTTTTATAGTCATGCCTTTTTACAATACATTTAATGCTCGGTGAAGCGGGACTGCTGACGCCTCTAAACGCCAGATTATAATATGGAAACGAGGATAGTTCCGCAAGACCACCGGACCATGCTGCGTCAAAATAATTGGTGTCATTAAAATTGAGGCATCCGCCCGGCGATACCAGGGATTCGGCCTCCCGACATTTCTTCTCGGTCGAGTCGCGGAACTGTATCGTCAGCGGACCTACAGCCACTCGTCCCCGGTGGTGGAAAAAATGTGAAGCGCGCCTCTTTGACAGGTAAGTCACTGATCAGATGACCTTAACTGGAATCTTCCCCCATATCTTGAATGCAAGACTACCCCGCTACCGTCGAGGGGGACTCACCTCGTCCAATCCAGAACGTGTTGGTGGAAGGCCATCCTTGCCGTTGGAAACGTCGCGTGTTCTAGCATGCCATGGATTTTAATAGTCGTGCTTTTTTACAATACATTCAATGCTTAGTAAAGCGGGATTGTTGACGCCCCTAACCAACAGATTATAATATGGAAACGAGGCTAGTTACGCAAGACCACCGGACCATGCTGCGTCAAAATAATTGGTGTCATTAAAATTGAGGCATGCGCCCGGCGATGGCAGGGATTCGGCCTCCCGACATTTCTTCCCGATCGCGTCGCGGAACTGTCTGGTCAGCGGACCTACAGCCACTCGTTCCCGGTGGTGGAAAAAATGTGAAACGCGGCTCTTTGACAGGTAAGTCACTGACCAGATGACCCCGACCGGAGTCTTCTCCTCGCATCTTGAATGCAAGGGTACGCCGCTGCCATGGAGAGGAGCCCTCTCCGTACAATCCAGGGCTCTGTGCGGCAGAGCTACATCGAGTCGTGACGGGATGCGAATGAACACACCAACGAATAATTTGCCACAAATATATCTTGACAAATAGAATGATGACGGCGTAGACTAGCATTGTTTCGTGTGGGCCCCAAGACCGATGGCTCACCCGGGGGCATATTATGAGGGCGAAACTAAGTATCACCCACGAAGGACAGCGCTTCGTCGGCGAGGTCGATTTATACCCCGCGGGGGCCGAAAAGGCGCCCTCCAGTTCTCAGCAAACAAGTGGTGACGGGAGCCGCGAAGTGGCCAGGAAACCCTCCGAGGCGGTGGCATTGGTTTATGGCAAGGGCTTCTTCAAGGGGTCTCGATCACTTTCCGACGTTCTTGATGAGCTGCGGCAGGGCGGGTACTCCTTCAGCCGCCAGAGCATTCTGATGGCGCTGCAGGCTGCGCGATTTCTTGCGCGAACTGGCACGCGGGGATCCTACCGCTTCACCCAGAAGTTTCCACCGAGCGCGTGAAGCATGCGCGCGGCGCAGCCAGTAAGGGCAGTGGCTGGAGTCAAGAGGAGGTCCTTAATGCAATTGCAAAAATTGAAAGAACTGCGGCGCAGGGCTGAGCAGGCTACGTCTGACATGCCGGATGGCGATCTGAAGCTGAAGGCGTTCGAGGTGATCCTCGACAACCTGCTGCGCGGCAGGGAAGACGAGACAGGAGAAGGCGCCAGCCCCGCTGCATCCGCGACTCCTCCGAGGAGGCAGCCTGCGAGCCGAGTCGTCGCTACGTCCATTTGGGACAGGATACTCGTACTGAAAGCCGAGAATTACTTCGCGAAGCTGCGGACAATCGGAGAGGTTCGTGAGCAGCTTGCCTCACGCGGGTGGCATTATCCTTCGACAGCATTGAGCGGCCCGCTGCAGCAGCTCGTCCAGCACGAACTAAGGAGACAGAGAGTTTCGGATGGAGGTAAGAAGGTTTGGAAATACTCCAACCCGTAGCCCGAATTGGCCGTAGGTGAGCGGGTGTCGCAGCGGACGGCACGGCCACAGCGGTATCTCGCACCGCGTGGAAGGTGGACCGTATGACGAACATAGCAGAGAACTTTGCAAGGACGGCAACAGAAGCCCCGGCCATGGTCTGGGAGGAGGGCTTCCTTCGAAACTGGCAGAGTCAGCCAAAGATCGTAGCTCACTTGGCTGAGACAGAGCACCACTTCGAGGGGCCCGAGTTAGGTATGGCGCTGAAACGACCACGGTATCTCAGCCGCAGGGGAGAGCGTGGCAGCTACGAGTACATCCAGAAATACCCCTACGCGGCGGAAGGCGCCGCGCCCGCCGCGAAGAGGGGCGGTAAAGGAGGCAAATATGCCCGATAAGACCGTTGTCGAGCTGCTTAAGGACGCATTCCACGCGAAACACAGCGACGCCGCCGTGAAGCACTTTGGAGACATGGTCGACGATTACCAAAAGTCGGAATGGGCAGACGCCGCGGCCAAGGGCGGGAAGTTCATCGAGGCCGTCATGAAGGGGTTGTGGGTCAGGGCAGGCGAGACGGTCCCCCCGGCAAAGGACTTCAGCGTCGGCGCGCTGATTGACAAACTTCAGCAGAAACCTGCGACCGCGGGAATTCCGGACACAATCAAGTTGACGATTCCTCGCGCGTGCCGCTTTGCGTACGAGATCGCGAGCAATCGTGGCGCGCGGCACGACGCCTACGAAATCGACGCCAACGAAATGGACGCCAACACGGTCGTGGCCGTTTGCTCGTGGATTCTGTCCGAAATGGTCCGCTTCTCACAGAAGGGCTTAGATCTCGCGGAGGCCAAGGCAACGGTTGAAGGCTTGATGCGACGCAGATTCCCCCTTACAGAAGAGATCGATGGTCGGGTGTATACCGAGGTTGGCAGAAGTGCGCCGGACGCTGCGCTTGGAATTCTCCTCTATATCTATCCGAAACGGATGCCGGAAGCGGAGCTTATTAAGTCGCTGGAGCGACATGGCTATAAGCATCACAACGCATCTGTTGCCGTCCAGAGACTAAAACCGTATGTGGACGCCGATGCCATTGGAAACGTCCGCCTACGCAATCCCGGGGTGCGAAGGGCCGAGAGTCTCATCTCGCGTGCAGCAGGCTAGCCACGGTCAACGCTGTTCTGGCCGCAGGCACTTCGCCTGATGAAGAAAGCCCGGACATTCATAGCAGCTGAATCCGGCGCGGAAGGCGCTGGTGAAGCGGCGGGAAGACTGGCACTCGTCGACATAACTCTCGCCCGCTTTCAAATGCCTTTGAAGGAGGTCCGGAAGATTTGAAGTTTCGCCCAATGGTGCGGAAAACGAAAGCCTCCGATATCAGCAAGGCTGGGCCATTACCGCTGCGGGATAGTGGTACCCACGATCTCGACTCCAGTGTTCCCTCGTTAATCCGCTGACGTGTTTCTCGATGGTACATTCAACTGAGAAGGTTTGAGGTGAGACAAACAATGGGAATTAATGAACTGAAGAAGCAGTTCTTGGTGGATGAAGATACTGTGAAGCAGCAGCTTGAACAGCTCCTCACAAAGGCGCTTCAGCACTGCGTAGTAGACAAAAAGGGCACGGTGCACATCAAGGATGCAAAAATGAGCGGGGCGGACAAATTCAGACTTGTTCTCAGTGCGCCGTATCTGGCATCACAACTTGATAGCACTGTATCTGCGGCGGTCACTACCGCCGAGGTCGGGATCAGCGCCGGCCTGCCGACGGCGCAAGTGCGCGCCCGCGCTAAGGATGCTGTCGACAGCAAGTTCGCAGAGCCCGTCAGTCGAGGCGTATTTCGTGCGATGCCGCACAAGATCGGGTCATTCCTTGACTCGCTAATCCGGGATTCCACGAAGAAATGAATCGGGTAGCGCGCTTGCAATTTGCAGCGTCGCAGCGGGTAGCCATAGTCAGCAAGCGTAGCGCAGACCGCCGACTTTGCGGTCTGCGGCTCTTCCTGCGGCGTTAGGGCGAATGCATCGTGGCGAGAAACCAAGCGTGGCGCATACGTTCGCATTTGAGATTACGGGCTTTTCCTGAACCTTAAGGAAGAACCGCGGACCGCAAAAGCGGATAGCGCAGAGTTAGGCGTAGTTTGCCTTACTCTGCGGTTCTTAACATGACAACCTGCAAATATTAACCTCCGATGAGGAAAAGCCGCGGAGTAATGTCGCTCGGCGCGGCATAACTCCGCGCTACCTGCTGTTTTTGGGGGTCCGGTATTCGACTTTAGGGAAACCCGCAGACCTCCATGACGGAGGGCTGGGGCCAGCCCGCCACGGAATCCACAGCGACACGGAAATCCACTCACGCGGTTAATTCGCGTTGTCATGGAACGAGGGAAGATGTAATCTGGGAACACGAAGGAGGCACGCTGATGGCAGTTATAATCGACACGCCGATTCCAAGCGTGAAGACTGTTGCGCGGATGATGGGGGTTTCACCGGAGCGCGTAAAGGAAATTCAGCGCATGGTTGATGCGCTCCCCAGCCCGGAGCACCGCCGCAACGTTTCCAATCGGCGATCTGGTAAAGTGCGAAGGAGCGCAAGGTCGCGAAGCGGCCGGCGAAGTTAATCGCTTGCCCCGCACGCGGCCCGGCGTCTTCCTCAACATCCCTTACGACCCCGCTTTTCGTGAATTGTACCTCGCCTATATTGCCGGAGTCAGTTCCTTCAGTTTGGTCCCACGCGCCACGCTGGAAATCCCGGGTGGGCAGAGGCGCCTGGACCGAATCCTCTCCTTGATCCGAAGTTGTCCCTACTCGCTACATGATCTCTCCAGAGTGGAACTCGACCGTCACTCCCCGAGAACCCCTCGATTCAACATGCCGTTCGAGCTTGGGCTCGCGGTCGCATGGCAAAAGCTGAAACCCAGGGAGCACACTTGGTTTGTCTTTGAAGCGATGCCGAGGCGAGCCGAAAAATCTTTAAGTGACCTTAGCGGTACGGATATTTATATCCACAATGGCATGGTCCGTGGGGTTTTCACCGAACTGTGCAATGCTTTCGTGAGGCTCAAATCTCAACCTACGGCGCAGGAGATGGAGGAAACCTACCTTCGTCTGAAAAAACTCTTGCCTGAATTGCAAAAACAGACCGGGGCCCACTCTCCTTTCGAAGCGCGCATCTTTCGAGATCTGGTGGTCACGGCCCGCGCACTCACCCGAAATCAAATTGCCTAGCCGATAGCGAGGACTTGTTCCGGGAGCGGGCCACAGCCAGCGTAGTTCTGACTGTGGGTTCTTCCCTTGATGGCGAGCGCGCAGCCGGGGGGGAATAGCTCCATATGAGCCGTTGGGAAAGCGGAGAGAACCTATGGTGTCAATGCGGTACGGTGACAAGCGAGCGTAGCGCAGACCGCCGACTTTGCGGTCTGCGGTTCTTCCTTGGCGTCGCGTTATCAAAATTCAAGATGCACCTCAAGAAGAGCCGCGGACCCCAAGAGCGGAGGTCCGCGCTACGCGCTCAGACAAGGAGGCGTTATGAAAGGTGGAAGCAGGTAACGCGGCCCCGTCTCCCTTTCATTCGAGGCGGGACAACACAAGCGTATAGCGGTTAAGATAGGGAATGACCGGGGCATTGAAAGCCTGAAGGTCGTGGAGGTGGCCTGAATGGTGACCGAGGAAACTCTGCGTCTCGCGACGGATCGTTTGGTCGAGCAGTTCCGTCCGCAGCGGGTGATTCTCTTCGGATCGCAGGCTCGGGGAACGGCGGATGCTCGCAGCGATGTGGATTTGCTGGTGATCTGTCCGGTCCCACCTGGGACAGGCAGCCGGCGCGCGCTGATGGTGGCCATGGACCGAGCCCTTCGCGGGGTAGAAGTGGCCACTGACGTGATCATTCTTACGCCCGAAGAGTTTGAGCGCGACCGCCTGATCCCCGGCACCGTGGCGCGCCCGGCCTGGCGGGAGGGGAGAGTGCTCTATGAAGCTTCCTGACGCGCCCATCATCGAGAAGGTCAGGCAATGGCTGACATATGCCGACGAAGACTTGCGAGTCGCACGCCATGCATTCTCCATGCCGGAAACTCCTCCCTGCCGGGTGATTGCCTTTCATGCCCAGCAATGCGCGGAAAAATACCTGAAGGCCTATCTGGTTTTTCACGGCGTAGATTTTCCCTTTACGCACAGTCTCCGCCGCCTGCTGGACCTATCTGCCAGCCCGGCGGCTTGGGCCGAGCATTTACGGGATGCAGAAGAGCTCAGCCCTTATGCGATCACGGCAAGATATCCGGGAGAGGACCTCGCGGTTAGTGAACCCGAAGCGCGCCGGGCTGTTGAGATCGCCGAACGCGTGCGACAGGCGGTCAGGGGCGCCCTCCAGGATGAAGGGTTCGATCCCGGCGGCGACCAGTTCTGACTGGGTTCTTCCCTTGATGGCGAACGCGCAGCCTGCGGGAACAGCTCCATATGAGCCCGGCTCGGAAAGCGGATGCTCGCCCATCGACGAAGTGGTATGTTGGGGTTAGCATGAAGAATTCATCCAGAAGGAAATCGCCTTCGAGATTTCACATTGTTGTGGACGCTGCCGACCGCTTAACGGTGGAGGAGCAGGAAACCTTGGTTGAGGTCCTGCATCGGCGACTGGCGGACCGCCGGCGTGTCGAGCTGGCCGCCGACATCCGCGCCGGGCAGAGAGAGTTTGCGCAGGGTGCTCTCCGCCCCACTACGCCCGATGAGATCATGAAAGAGATCCTCTCGTGATGCGGCTCTTACTGCGCTCCAGCGCTTTCGTTCGCAGGGCCAAGAAAATTCTCAAAAAACATCCGCATGTCTCGGAACACCTTCGTTCTCCCCTGGAATTGCTTGCCCCAGACTGCTTTCATCCCCGCCTGAAAACCCACAAACTTAAGGGTGAACTGGAAGGAGCCTGGGCGTGCAGCGCGGGCTACGACTTGAAGATCGTGTTCAAGTTTGTTGAATACGAAGGAAGAACTACAGTTCGTCAGGGCACGTTTTCACACCGACCCGACAGGACCTTCGGCGGTCGCGGTCCAGGGGTTGATGACCGGGACGCCGGCGGCCTTAAATGGCTCCTGGTCGCGCGTCGCCACGGTGAACTGGCGCGATGCGGCAATGGCGGCAATCTGGGCGTCCGCCACGGCTATCGGATGGCCATGCCGGCGGGCGCGCGTGACGATCTTGGCGTAGGTTTGCGCCGCGCCGAGATCGAACGGAACGATCCGCTCGCCGAACAAGGCGATGACCTGTTGGTGGAGGGCGCCGGCGAGGGCCTTGCGGCGTTTGCCGGCCGGCAGGCTCTCGATCCCGAGCAGCAGCTCGGCGAGGCTTACGGTCGAGAGATAGAGGGTCTCAGCCGCCTGGGCATCGAGCCAAACCAGCACGTTCCGATCTGGCTTGGGCCGCATCGGCTCGGAAATCACGTTGGTGTCGAGCAGGATCACGCCAGGTCCGTGGGAGCGGCGGGCGTCTTGTCCCGCGCAATTTTGAGATCGAGGCCGTCCCAGGGCTTGGCGAGCGCCGCGAGTGCAGAGCCGAGCCTGAGGCGCGCGGGCGGCCGTACGGCCCCATCGAGGATCGCTCGAATTTCCGCTTCCGTGCTCCGTCCGTGCTGCCTCGCCCGCATACGCAACGCCCGGTGGGTCTCGGCGCAGACGTTGCGCACGACAATTGCCGGCATAGCAAAGCTCCTTAATTGCACGGGAATGATATCACATCACCGCAAGCGATATCAAAGAGCTTTTCTATCTCTGCCCTTCCCATCCGGTCAAAATCCGCAGGCACCGCGATCTGTCCGGCCAAAAATCCCAGCCGGCGTATCTGTGCCCCGGACGGTGTGTCCAGTGACATCACTTTGACTAACGGCTTGCCAGCCTTGGCGATGATGAACGGCTCGCCTTTGGCAGCTTCGTCCACTAAGCGCGAGAGATGAGTTTTAGCTTCATGGATATTGACGGTGCGCATGAAAACCTCATTAAACTAAGTCTACTTAGTTTAGCTTAACCTGAAAGTTGTGGCAAGAGGGCGGCAACAGAGGGCGTGGCAACAGAGAATATCATCCCTTACGTAAACGCCGGTCATTCCCGCGAAAGCGGGAATCCAGTCCGTGGACAGCGCATTTCCGAAGGTTTGCGGAGTGGATTCCCGCCCTTCGGCAAGCTCAGGGCAAGCTTTTCGCGGGAATGACTGTGGCTTGGAGCGCCCATGTCTCGCAAATGACACCACTAGCCCAACTTCCGCGCTTGGCTGAACGAAATGCCTTATTTACACGGGGTTGCCATTTTATTCCGTCACTATGTGGAGAGCTCATGCCAAGTTTTGACCGGCTTCATGACCTCCGCGGGTATCTTGAGGG
>Ga0208821_1000524_pt1 | contig 29100 bp, 44 predicted proteins | sample June2015DPH_20_5_FD_184720 | JGI IMG/M metagenome (GOLD analysis project Ga0208821, IMG submission 184720) | Peatland microbial communities from SPRUCE experiment site at the Marcell Experimental Forest, Minnesota, USA - June2015DPH_20_40... | ecosystem: Environmental > Terrestrial > Soil >... | reverse complement strand
GCCGAGACAGTAGGCAACGTTGATGAAGAGGTCGTGCGGCGATACATAAGAGAACAACGTCGGTAATTGTGCCAGATCATGTCAGCAGACCTGAAACCCTGGGCTTTAGCCCAGGGAGTGGTTCATTGTACCCTCATGGTGGAAGAGGTACTGGTGGATGGACCGACTGTCTCCTTCATTTGGAATATTTCTTTCCCGAAAGCGTTTTCAGAAAGTGCTGAAGGAGCTGGGGATGGAAATAGAACGTCCGTGAGTCGAGGCCGCTCCGGACAAAGAGCTGCCTCAAGCTAAATCGAGTGGCGCGGTCGCCTCTTCACAACGGTTTTTGTTTGATCACTTCCCTTCATGAAAAGGAGAAACATCTATGGCGAAAGAAGATGAATTGACCAACCTTGATGCAACTGCCCTCGCCGGGTTAGTGCGACGAAAACAGGTCAAACCGATCGAGCTTGTAGAGGCTGCGATCGAGCGTATTGAGCGCTTGAACCCAACTCTCAACGCAGTGGTGACACCGATGTACGAACAGGCTCGCAAAGCCGCATCGGGTAAATTGCCCGACGGTCCTTTCACGGGGGTGCCTTTTCTGCTCAAAGACCTGGGAGCGGCTTTTGCCGGAGTGCGAATGACCATGGGTTCTGCCTTTCTGCGTAACTTCGCACCCGACCATGATAGCGAACTCGTTGCCCGTCTGAAACGATCCGGTTTGATCATCGTGGGAAAGACAAACACGCCGGAGCTGGGGATCCTTCCGACCACCGAACCCTGCTTGTTTGGCCCGAGCCATAACCCCTGGGACATCCACCGGACCCCCGGCGGCTCAAGCGGGGGTTCCGCAGCGGCCGTGGCTGCGCGTCTCGTTCCGATGGCCCATGGCAATGATGGCGGAGGGTCCATCCGTATCCCGGCCTCGTGCTGCGGTATTTTCGGTCTCAAGCCTACGAGGGCGCGCAATCCCCACGGGCCTGATTTTGGTGACATCTTTAGTGGATTGGCAATCGATCACGCCTTGACCCTTTCGGTTCGGGATAGCGCTGCCCTTCTCGACGCGACGGCAGGTCCTGATGTGGGAGATCCTTATTGGGCGCCGCCGCCTGCGCGGCCGTTCGTTCAAGAAGTAGGAGCTGACCTGGGCAAGCTGCGTATTGCTTTTACTGTGACGACAACCGCAAACGTTAAGGTGCACGGAGATTGCATCAGCGCAGTGCGGGATGCGGCCTCGCTGTGTGCGGACCTGGGACATGAAGTCGTCGAGACAGCTCCGCAGGTGAACGCGGAGCTGGTGAGCCAGAGCTTTATGACTTTATGGTCGGCAGGGTGTGCCTGGACAATCGACGGACTGGGGCTTGCACTGGGCCAGGCTCCTCCCCAGGATAAGTTCGAACCGCTCACCTGGGCTCTGTATGAGAGGGGACGTAAGCAGAGCGCATCCTCCTATTTGCTTTCTCTAACGTTTCTTCAGAGGGTGGCGCGAGACATTGCCCGATTTTTCCTCAAGTACGATGTTGTGCTCACACCCACTCTCGGTGAGCCTCCTGTAACTCTGGAAACCTTCGATTCTCCCCCTGAAGACCCTCTGCGAGGTCTCCGCCGGGCGGAGGTCTTTGTTCCCTTCACGCCGATCTGCAATGCCACAGGCCAGCCGGCCATGTCCGTTCCGCTCTACTGGAATGCTCAGGGACTTCCTGTGGGCGTCCACTTTATAGGCCGATTCGGGGACGAAGCAACCCTTTTTCGCCTGGCAGCGCAACTAGAATCTGCCCGGCCGTGGGCGAACCGCCGTCCACCCGTATCCGCTTAAGACGAAGCAAATTGCAAATTTGAGAATCCGGAATAGGTAGTTTATATTTTGTTTATTGTAAGGGATTGGAAGATGGCTTTTTCTTGTGAGGAATACCGTCACCAGCAGCAACTGCTTGCCTTGAAGAAACGCCTGTCCGAGGATAAGCTGACTCCGGAAGAGCGAGAAGAGATTGAGAGGATGGTTCAGGAGTTGGAAAAGAGACTAAAAATGTAGTCATGGAAAAGGGAAAGGGCTAGAACCCGGATTCTCGATGACGATCAAAGTTGTTAACAACGTTTTTCTCTTCATCATTGCTCTTCCGATTGTGGCGATATCTATCGGCTGCTATCCTGTACTGAAAAAAGAAGCGCAGCAGCCTGAGGAGGCTCTCAGACAGATCCGTTTCTTTTCTCCGGAGTTTAGCGACGACATGGATCCTGGCTCCCTTGCCCTCGCCGTCAGAAGGGGCATGGAGTACCTGGATCGCCTCAGTCCTGAAACAGTATTCCACTACGGGCCCGACGGATTTACGAGCAAGCAGGTCCGTGAGAGCCATGAGGCTTTTCTGAGTCTTCTTTCGCAAGGGCTTGCTCCGGACGATCTGGGCATTGAGATCAGAAGGAGGTTTCGAGTCTATCGGGCCTCGGGTCGGTCCGGAGACAGGCGGGTTCTTTTCACCGGATATTATGAGCCCGTTTATGACGCGAGTCTGGCTCCTGACGAAGTCTTCAAGTACCCGCTCTACCGCCAGCCCGACGATCTTTTGAAAATCGACTTATCGCTCTTCAATGAGAAGTTCAAAGAGGAGAATATCACCGCGAGAATCGAGGGCAACAAGGTCGTTCCTTATTACTCCCGGCGTCTCATCGAGGAGGAGAGCGTGCTGGCGGGGAAGGGGCTTGAGGTGGCGTGGTTAAAAGACCCTCTGGATGTCGCGTTTCTTCATATCCAGGGATCGGGCAGACTGAGGCTTCGCGATGGGAATGAACTCCTGGTTCATTACCGGGCCTCCAACGGTCGCCGTTACCGGAGCATCGGCCGGTACATGATCGAGAAAGGGTTTGTGAAGCGCGAGGAGATTTCCATGCAAGTCATGAGAAAGTACTTGACCGAGAACCCGGAGGTCCTCGATGACGTTCTGAATTACAACCCTTCCTATGTGTTCTTTCAGCAGGTCGAGAGCGGTCCCTCAGGCAGTCTGGGCGTACTTCTGACCCCGGGAAGATCGATTGCGTTGGATTCCAGGGTTTTTCCCAAGGGCGCCCTCGGATTCATTGTATGTCAGAAACCTTATCTTAACGAACATGGGGAAATTGTTGGGTGGACCAAATTCTCCCGCTTTGTCGTAAACCAGGACACCGGCGGGGCAATCAAGGGGGCGGGAAGGGCGGATATCTTTTTCGGAAGAGGTCCCTACGCCGAGTTGACCGCAGGACATCTGCGCCACCAAGGGGAACTGTACATTTTGATCAAGAAGCCGTAAGCAGGGACAACCTCCTCCTCTCCCCGATGAGGCTGTGTCGAAATCGTGGCGTTGACGGAAGAGGCAGTCAGGTTTCAAAGCTTTAGGGTGCGGTCTTTTAGGAATGATAAACCGGTGCTTGCGGAAAATGAGATCATATCATGGATTTCGAACGTTTGAATCTCATGGGTAAAGGTTGCCGCCCTAAAGCTTTTCACCCGACCATCTCTTCCGTCTTGTTTTGAATCGGTTTTTATAATTATTGTACAGTCCAGATGGGGGATGGGGGGACACGACCCAGGGAAAGGTTGATGGAAGACATTTACGAAGAGATGATCGCTGCCTCCGAGAGCATCGCCGCATCGTTTCCTGAGCCGAGCTTTTATACGTGCTGCAAGGAGCCCCTTTCCCTGTCGCGCTCTTTATTTGATCAAGACCCGCGGGTGACCAGGTGCCGTACTCTCGCCTTCAACGTACTAAAGGACGACTTCGGCCATGGGAAAAATCACTCTGAAAGGGTGGCCTTGGAAGCCGGGACCTTGGCCTACATCGAAGGGGAAAAACTTTCCATGGAGGAATCTTTAAGGCGCGAGGCCTGCCTCCTGGCCCAGATTGCCGGCCTCCTGCACGATCTGAGGCGTCATGAAAAAGATCATGCCAAGGCGAGCGCCTCTGCGGCCCTGGCGATGTTACAGGAAATCGCCATCTTCCCTGAAAAAGAAGAATGTATCGTTCAGGCCATTGCCAACCACGAAGCCTTCGTCGAACCGAAGAAAGTATCTTCGCCTATAGGACAGATGGTCAGCGATGCCCTCTACGATGCCGACAAATTCCGCTGGGGTCCGGACAATTTTACCCATACCCTCTGGCAGATGCTCCGCTCCTCAAGGGCGAGCATCGTTCCGCTGATTCACAGGTTTCCGAAGGGGATGGAGGGAATCTCCAGGATCAAGGAAACCTTCCGCACCGAGACGGGAAAGCGGTATGGACCCGAATTCATTGAGATCGGGCTTATGATTGGGAAGAAAATCTATCAATTTCTTGAAGAGCGGTTCGCTGAGGAGCTACAACAGGAAGAGAAGAGATAGGGAGATAAGGAGATGGGGAGATGAGGAGAAAAAAGTGAAGAAGATTGGGAGATTCCACGTGCTGACGGATGCCTGCCTTCAGACCCGATTCTCCCATCTGGAGCTTGCCGAGCTTGCCATTGCCGGCGGAGCGGATACGATCCAGTTTCGTGAGAAGGGCGGGGAGACGAGGCAGCTGATCCGTATCGCCGAACAGTTGCAGGCCCTATGCAAAAAAGCTGGCGTGACCTTTATCGTGAACGATCGCGTGGATGTGGCCATTGCTTCCCGTGCGGCCGGTGCTCATCTGGGACAGAATGATTTTCCCATTCCCCTCGCCCGAAAACTTCTGGGGGAGGAAGCGATCATCGGCGGATCCGCAGGTAACCTGGAAGAGGCTCGAAAGTGTTTTTTGGAAGGCGCGGACTATATCGGTTTCGGCCCTGTCTACTTCACCGCCTCGAAGGAAGACGCGGGCCCAGCAGGTGGGCTTGACCTCCTGAAACAGGTCGTGAAGGAAATCCCATTGCCCGTCATTGCCATCGGCGGCCTTACAAAGGACAACACTTTTCCGGTTCTCCAAACAGGAGTTCACGGCATTGCCGTGATCTCTGCCGTTTGTTGTCAGAACGACCCCACGGAGGCGGCTAAATGCCTTCGACGTTTGCTGGAGGTTGAGCGACATGCCTGAGACCGTGGGCGATATCGGCGAGTTCGGACTCATTCGGAGGATCAGCAGTCTCCTGAATAAGGAAGGCGTTCGTTCTGAAAGGGTTTCCCTTGGAATCGGCGACGATACGGCCTCCTTTCTTCCGCGACCCGGGTATGAAGTTTTGGTCACGTGCGACTGCATGGTGGAAGGCCGTCACTATTTGCCGGGAAGGATTCGCCCGTATGATTTGGGCCGCCGCGCGATGACGCTGAACATCAGCGACATCGGGGCCATGGGAGGAAGACCCCTGTATGCCCTTGTCTCACTCGGATTGAAGCCGGAGATCCTTGTTCGAGATGTGGAAGAGATGTATCGCGGGTTTCTTGCGGAGCTGAACCCTTTTGGTGCATCCGTCATCGGAGGCAACCTCACCACATCGGGCAACGGGATGTTCATCGATATCACGCTGGTTGGAGAAGTGGAGCAGGGAAAGGCGGTGCGACGTTCCGGGGCAGGGCCGGGAGATGTCATCCTGGTTACCGGATATCCGGGCCAGGCGGCTGCCGGGCTGCAACTCTTGCTCCGTACAGCGGATGACTCGAAAATATTGGAGCATCCCTTAGTCAAAATTTATAATACCCCTTCCCACAGGGCTTTGCTTGGAGAAGCGATTGCCAAAGCAGGCTGCGCGACAGCCATGATCGATACCAGCGACGGATTCCTTGGCGATCTGGGACATATCTGCGAGGAGAGCGTAGTGGGAGCCGAATTGTTCAAGGAGAAATTGCCTGTGAGTGAAGCGTTGCGCGAGGCCGCTTTCACGCTTCAGCGGGACCCGTATGACTTCCTCCTGGGCGACAGTGACGATTACGAATTGGTGATGACGTGCCGGCCGCAGGATGTGACCCTGCTCCGGTCCGTTGCTGTCCGCTGCTGTCCTGTCCCGTTGACAGAGGTAGGGAGAATCACGGACAGAGCCCTTGAGATCACCTTATTGCTCCCCGGGGGCGAGAGACGTCCGGTCAAGCCCTCGGGCTGGGATCATTTCCGACTTTCGAAGAATTCCGGATCCGGAGTTTGAATAAAAATGGGAAGAAAAAAGACGATGTTCGACCAAGACATGGCCCGAAAAGCCGCGGAGAACCTGAGGCGTGTTCGTGAAAAGAGACCTCTCGTTCACAGTATTACGAATTATGTCGTCATGAACTTTACCGCCAATGTCCTTCTTGCATGCGGGGCCTCTCCGGTCATGGCCCATGCAGCCGAGGAAGTGGAGGAGATGGTCTCTTTGGCAGGGTCTTTGGTGCTTAATATCGGCACCTTGACCCCTGCCTGGGTCGAGGCGATGCGAAAGGCGGGGGAAAAAGCGAATGCGCTCCATGTCCCGGTGATTCTCGATCCCGTGGGCGCGGGGGCCACCCGACTGCGGACGGATTCCGCCAGGCAACTGATCGAAGAGGTTTCGATCCAGGTTATTCGAGGGAATGCTTCTGAGATTCTTTCTCTCGCCGGAGAAAAATCGGGCTCCCGCACAAAAGGGGTGGATTCCGTCCACACCGTAGATCAGGCCGCGGAAACGGTCATCGGACTTGCTAAAGAGCTCGGGACAACCCTTGCTGTTACCGGGGCAGCGGATTTGATCACGGACGGTGAGCGGGTCTGCCGTGTGATGAACGGCCATGAGATGATGCGTTCTGTCACGGGAACAGGCTGTGCCGCCACCGTGATCATAGGCGCCTTTCTTGCGGTTTGTTCTGATCCTTTGGAAGCAGCCGCAACGGGTCTCTCCTATTTTGGCTTCGCAGGAGAAAAGGCGGCTGCCAAGGCTTCCGGTCCGGGAAGTTTCCAGGTGGCACTGCTCGACGTCCTCCACGGGATGAAGGAAGAAGAACTGAGGTCAAGGGCCAAGATACAGGTTTGACCCGTCCTTGCGAGTCCTTTCATTTTTCAACAGGATTGAGGAGGTTTGAGATGAGAGTCGTCAAAATCAGTGAGGTGAAGAAAGAACCATTCAAACATCCGCTTTTTACAGGTCCGGATGTAACGAGACAGGTTCTTTTACCTGACAGTAAAGAGTTCGAGGTCAATGTCGTAAATTTCGGGAAGGGGGTTCGTAACAAGTTTCATGCCCACGACAGCGAACAAATCCTGGTGGTCACTTCCGGAAAAGGGATGATTGCCACGGAGGCGGAGGAAAAGGTGATTGGCGCAGGAGATGTTGTTATTATTCCTGCGGGCGAGAAACACTGGCACGGTGCGACCAAAGACTCGGAGTTCTCGCATATTTATGTGACCCGCTTGGGAAGTAAAGTGACCCAATTGGAGAAATAGAACCCGGGATCGTCCGTTAAAATACGGGCGGGGAAATGAAGACATAGGGTGACATTGCAGGTCGATCCATGAAAGATAGGCGGAAGGAAGAAAGATATGTGATGCCCGAAATATACAAGAAGTATATCCTATTCAAAATCAAGAAAGTCTCCGGTGATCCGGTCGATGCCGAGCTCTTTAATTTCAGCTCCAGGGGGATCAGCATAAAAAGTCGAAACCGATTTACGGTCGGCTCCCCCATTGAGTGCTTGATCTCGGCGCCCAAATCGCTTACAAAGGAAATTCCGTTTACCGGAAAGATTAAATATTGCATCGAAGACGAGCCCGGGGGAGATTACCTCATCGGGGCAGAGATTATTCGAACGAGTGACAAGGTATGGTTTGAGCTCTTCTTAAATGTTCATGATTTCATAAAACGAAGAGTCGGGGATATCTTTTAGACACCTCCTGAAACCAGCTGCATTTGCTCGCCGCTTTGCTCATCTCCATCCCGTCCGTTAAACGTTGATATCCCCGTTCCCATGAGTTGGATTTTGTAAGCAAGGGTCATGAGAAAGGAGGAAGACATGATTGATCTTAGCGTGGTGGGTAGGAAGTACGGGCCGCTTTCATTCGGGTATACATGGAAGGACGCGGTTCTCTATGCCCTGGGGATCGGCGCCCAGGCAGAAGAACTTCCGTTTATCTATGAAAACGTGAAAGGCGGACTGAAGGTCTTTCCCAGCTTCAGCATTGTCATGGGAAGTCCTCTGTGGAAGGAGCTCTTCAAAGATATGAAGCATCTGGACTTGTCCAGGTTCATTCACGGAGAGCAGGGAATAAAGCTCTATCGTCCGATTCCACCAGAAGGAAAGACGCTCGTCGAAGGAGGGATCACTAATATCTATGACAAGGGCAAGGGGGCGGTGTTCGTCTGGCGGATGAAGGTTATGGCAGAAACGGGTGACCTTCTGGCCGAAACCGAGAGCGGGATTTTCTACGTGGGCGAAGGAGGGTTCGGCGGAGACCCCGGTCCCAAGGCCGAAGCGCTTGAGCCTCCGAAGGGAGTGAAGCCGGATTTCACGGTTTCCTATTTTATTCCCGGAAACCAGGCAGCCCTCTATCGCCTCTGCGGTGACACCAACCCTTTGCACCTGGATCCCGATTTCGCCAAGAGGGGTGGTTTTTCTCGGCCCATCCTTCACGGTCTTTGCACTTACGGCCACGCCGTGAGAGCTATTTTGTACAGCACGTGCAACGGTGATGTGGAGCGATTTAAAGAGTTCAGGGCCCGTCTTTCAGGAGTGGTTTATCCCGGGGACACCCTCGTAATAGAGGGATGGAAGGATAAGGGGGGACGCTACTTCATCCAGTGCCGAACGGACCGAGGGATTGTCCTCAGCCACGCCTACGCCAGGGTAGAGTGAGAAAGGATGGGGAGACGGGGAGATGCGGTGTTGAGAGGGTAGTTATGCATAAGGCAGGAAGGCGAGGAGATAGGGTATAATTAGGGGGTAAGAACAAAGTCTTTCCGGGTAAAAGATGAAGTGCTTTGGCAGCCCGAAGTGAGGCCGGCCCCGGAGAGCATTCGGATCAAGGCAATGAGAGTCCTTCTTATTTCTGCCAACACGGAAAAAATAAATATGCCCGTCTTGCCCCTTGGCCTGGCGTGCGTGGCCGCTGCGACACAAAGGGCAGGCCATGACGTGGCCATGGTGGATTTGATGGCCGAAAAGGACACAACGCTCGTTCTCAAAGAGGCGATCGATGGATTTCGGCCGGGTCTGATCGGAATATCGGTGAGAAACATCGATGATCAGAATATGGAGCGTCCCAGATTCTTATTGGATCCGGTGAAAGAAATCGTGGCACGCTGTCGAAGCCTTTCAAAGGCAGCGATTGTTTTGGGGGGAGCAGGATACAGCCTGTTTCCAGAAAGCGCCCTGTCGTTCCTGGACGCGGATATGGGGATTCAAGGCGAAGGAGAAGAGGCTTTTCCGGAGGTGATCGCGCGGATAGAGCAAGGTGCCAGCCTGCCGGGATTGCCCGGCCTTTACCTGCCCGGTCACGGTCTTCCTTGTGAAAGAATCTTCGCAAAAAGCCTGGACAGACTGCTTCTTCCCAATCCGGACCTCTGGTCAACACCCTCCCGGAAAGAAGATCTCTGGATGCCGGTTCAGACGAGACGCGGATGTCCTTTGAGCTGCAGCTATTGCAGCACAGGGATTATCGAAGGTCGGGCTTTGCGGAGACATTCTCCCGAGAGGGTTGTCGAGTGGATCGCCCGGTGGCGAAGGGCGGGAGTTCGCCATTTCTATTTCGTCGATAATACCTTCAATCTCCCGGCTTCCTATGCCAGGGAGATCTGCCGTAAACTAATCGATCAAGACCTGGACATCGCATGGTGGAGCATCCTTTACCCGATGCATGCGGACAAAGAACTGGTCGAGCTGATGGCGAGGGCCGGTTGCGACCAGGTGAGTGCGGGGTTTGAAAGTGGTTCTGAACGAATCCTGAGGAACATGAACAAGAGATTTACGCCCGGAGAGGTACGGAGAATTTCTGAGATGTTTTCTGAACACGGAATAAAGCAGATGGGATTCCTGTTGCTCGGAAGTCCGGGTGAGACAGAGGAATCGGTTGAAGAGAGCCTTGTTTTCGGCGACTCCCTTAAACTGGATAGCTTGAAGATTACGGCGGGAGTCCGGATTTATCCCCACACCCCTCTGGCAAGGAAGGCCATCGAGGAGGGCGTGATCGCCCCCGACGATGATCTTCTTTTCCCCCGATTCTACATGGCAAAAGGTCTGGGAGATTGGCTGCCCGGAATCCTGAGGAGCTGGGCAGCGCTACGACCTCATTGGATGATCCCGGATTATACTTGAAGTATCAGGACTGAGTCACTTTATGATATGCCGGGATGCCCCCAAGAGAGTTGGAACAACTCGATATATATTTCATTATCGCCCCATCCCCCCATCTCCGTGTCTCCATTTTCAGGAGATCTCGTCCGAGGTTCAAGTCCAGAGGTGGGTTTAGGAACGCGCCTTTTTGCTATGCCTTTCTCTTTTTGCCTGTCTTGGCTTTTGCCGGAGCCTTGGCCATTTCCTTGAAGGTATTCTTCCATCTGTCCATCATGGTTTTCAGCTCATCCAGCTCAGCTTTGGCTTCGTCAGGGGCCGAGGAGATCTTCTCTTTTACCCTTGCCAGGCCGTCGTGAATTGCCTTGGCATCCGCCTTCCATACTTGCTTCTTCTCTTTGAGTTTCTTCTCCATTTTTTTTGCAGTGGCGTTTAATTTCTTCCAATCCTCTTCAACGCCATTCAGCGCACTCTTCGCCTGATCGACAGCGGCCTTCTTTCCGGCCTCAACGGCAGCCGCCGCTTTTTCAAATGCTGCCTTTGCATCAAGATAGCTCTGCCTTGCTTCCTTATACTTCTTCTCTTTCATCTGGGAGTCTGCCGTCTCCCACAGCTTCTTGGCAGCTTCCAGATCAGCCGTGGCATATTTCTCTGCGCCCGCGGAGATGGCATCCTCCATGGCTTTCTTGGCGCTCTCTTTTTCTGTTTCGGGTGGTTTTGAACAACCTGCCCACGACATTGCAAGAGCAAGAACCACGCATGCGAGTACCGATAACCTTACCGTTCTCATAAGCCAGTTTCCCTCCTCCAATGGTGTTTGATAAGAGCTTCAAAACTATAAACGAAGTTGTCCCATATGGCAATAGAAAGCAGGTCCCGAAACAGCCTACGTTCCGTGCGTTCATCCCTTAGGGAAGGAAGCGTTCTGCGAGACGGCGGCTCGTCTCGGCCACCATGCACCATATGATATCCAAAGGGAGGTGGAACTCGATTGTGGAGTCAAACAAGATACTGATCTTCGGAGGGAATTCTGCATCCCCTTTCCATAGGAGGTAGGCGAGAGGGACTTTTGGAAATACCTCTAAGGCGAACCCTTTGTCGCCGTAAAGGATTTCGCTCCCCCCCAGCCGCTTACCAGTTTTAAGAAATGCCTCCGGATCCTTACCGGAAAGGTTTATCAGTTCCTCAACTCCAAGGCGATGAGGACCCCGAAAGAAGGTAGATCCTCCCTTAAGATCCTTCTCGCTGATCCAGGTGTGCGTCGGTTTGACGTCTTTAGCCTCCGTCAGATAAACAAGGACTATCAGATAGAAATAAGGACGGAGCGCCTCCTCAACGGGTTTATCATTCCATTCCATCCGCAGAATCTTTTTTTCTTTTGGGAGAATGAGGTACCGGAGATTGTAGACGGGCAACAAAAAGCCTTCCCGGGTGGGATAATAGATGGCCTCTGTTCGGTTGCAAACATCCGTCGGGTGAAGCGTGGAAAGTCTGTCCCAGTGGAAAGGGTCGATCACTGCTCCCTGGTTCATTTCCTCTTGCACGATGCGCCTCTTTTCCTGTTTTAAATAATCATACTTGAACTGGATTTTGTTTTCAACGGATAAGTGCCGCCCGGATTGGATTTAGAAAAGCGTCATTGCGAGTGAAACCCTGCCTGCCCCTGCCTGCCGGTAGGCAGGGAAGCAATCCCTTTTTTGGGGAGAGAGTGCATTTTGGGTTGCCAGAAATAGTTCCTTCCCCGACAATATGTCACGCCGGTCGGGCCATATTTCATGTTAACTCTCCATTTATTATACAGATTTATTCTTAAAATTCAGTAAGTTAAATGTCAACGGCGGCCAGCATTTCCATGGCATAATTCTTGCTATAAATTGTCGTAAAAGGAAATCAAATCCGAGCAATGAGCATGTCGTTAGTGGAAAAGAGAAAGTGTCGCAGATTTAATATCACTTTGCCGGTCAAGTATAGCAAAGCGAATTCGTTCTTCAAATTCGCCCAGGCTGCCAATGCCAGCGAAGGAGGACTACTTGTCTGCCTTCCAGAGAGAATGGGAATTGGTCAGCATCTTGCGTTGAAATTATTTCTTCCTATTCGGTCCGGGTTAAACATTATTGAGACGGTCGTCCAGGTCATTTGGATGGATACTCGTCTCAGGAAGGATTGGACATGGGATTATCGGACCGGGGTAAAGTTTGAAGACATCTCTCCGAAGGATCGGACTGTTTTGAAAAATTTTCTGATAAACATTGCACAAAGTCCGGCGTATGCCTGCTGACGGGAACGCCAAACAAACCGATCCTGACCATCAGCGAAACTCCGTGACTTAATGTCTCATTCAGCTTTCTCCTTACTTTTCCGTTCGTTGATACCATTTTTGGAGATTCCTCCATAAAATATAAATTTTTTTTCAGTTTAGTAATTAAATTCACATTCTCTGTGCTGAGAATTCTCAACAATTTCAATCAATTGATGAGCCATATATTTTGGCATGGAATGTGCTATCTCATCTATGAACATCAACTATTGTGAGAGAGGACCCTATTATGAGTAATGCACCCGCTGAATTGGCGCTCATCAATTCTTTGATAATTGTCGTGATCATTATAGATGCGGTCGTTCGAATCGTAGCCGCGAAAGCAAATACTTTCGACCCAGGCTAAGGTTTCCTCCTGGGCGATGTTTAATAAGAACGAGCGCCTTTCCTCCTCCTTCGTATTCAACCCTTAACCCCCGGAGTCCGCCGGTCTCAACGAGGCCGGCGGACTCTCATCGTTCACCGCGGTCAATTGTCTCGTGGCTCCATCGCTCTGCTCGCAGATATTTCCCCGTCAATCAAATTAATCTTAAAGTGCAACGGTGCCTTGCAGGCTGAAACTCAGAGGTTATTCTTTCGGGGAAGTGTTTTCGATGGGAAATATTCAATGGAGTTTTATGGAAGGTTCCGAATGATGCTTCAAACAAAAAAAATAAATGGTGGAGCTGAACGGGATCGAACCGTCGGCCTCTTGAATGCCATCATAGATAGTAGATTTCAAACGGATGCCAGCAAACCCTTTATTATCAATGGTTTGCTCAATTTTATGATTGATTTTTTTTTGAGGCGAGAGTATAATCAGTTACAACGGATTTCAAAAGGTTTTTTTCAGACATGGTCAAGTTAGTGGTAAGAAACCGGTAAGAAATTCAGGGAGGCCATAGGCACAGCTGGCCGAAAAGACCGCATCCCTACGGTCCTGGGCCTCCCCTTCAATACTTAGGGAGCGATGAAGGGAGATCGAAATGAAACAACCTCAGAAGGCAGTAGTACGAAATCCGAAACGTGGATATCGCCAGAAATCCATAAGCACTATTAGACAGCCACAGAAAGCGGTAGCAGATGACCGATTCAACCGTTTCATAGAGGAGGCCCGAAATAGAAAATGGAGATGGGTACATAGAGAACTTACAGAAGAGGAGATCCGGGTTCTTAAACAATATTGGGACTGCACCGGTCAGGGTCAATTAGTTTTCAGTATTGATGCAGATAAAATCCAGAGAGTCATAGGGGGCAAAGATGCAGCGATCCCAAAAGAGAATCGCACAAGGCTAATCGAAATCATAGAAAAAAATTTGAATTGCCGCCTTGATCCTTTGCTTCAAAATAAGATCATTTACTTCTTTGAAAAGTTCTTCATGGAAAGCAAAACAAACGCATCAAAAATGAGGAAGGAACTGACGGCGCTGAGAAAAAATATTAAACCCCTGATAGAGAGTTTTGCTTCCATTAACTTTCTGGCACGAGAAGCCCTCAAGGGTGAGGATACCGTCGAGGGTCCGATGAGAGATAGTCTATTTGATCGCGTGATGGAAGACCTCCCGAAAATGCAATCACGAATTGAAAAGAAGCTATCGATCCTTTCAAAAAAAAGAGGTGGCCCAAATCCGAATTGGGCATTGCACGCCTTAATTGCTTATTTGGGCGGCCTTTACGAGGAGCACACAAAAGAAAGGCCAGGGAGATGGGGGAATTTTTACCGTTTCGTAAGGGAATGTTTAGACTGCGTCAAGATACGCATTTACTCGGAGAATTCGATTGACGGCGTAATCCGAACATACAACGATTTCGTGAAATCCGGCTATAAATAGCCTGTGCTTTTGGTAGTGGTCCGGTTCAATTGTTGTCCTCATTGAGAGAAACGAATTGACAAACTTTTGGACAAAATAGTAATTTTTTGCCATGATTTTGAATGGGAAATTATGACCGCCAAATATTTAATTAATATTTATAGGTAGTTACATCTCTCCTCTTGCTTGGTATCAATATTGCAGGTTATAATGAGTCCGGACCAAATTTATTAGATCGTACTTTTTTCTTGACAAAGCATTGATTTTTTGTTATCGGATTGCTACTATATAATTAATGAAGCCCCCATCGTCATACGTGACGCTGGGTAATTAAATCCCCGCCTTCATACGTGACGGCGGGTTTTTATTTTGTATGGGGAGGAGAAAATGGGCGATGAGAAGATCATGATATTTATTGACGGTAGTAATTTTTATCATAATCTTAAAGCCAACCATTTTCCTGCTAATATTGATTTTAAAAAATTTAGTGATTTACTTTGTGCAGGACGAAAACATGTTAGAACTTATTATTACAATACTCCTTTAAGACAAGCCGATGATCCAGCAGAATACAAGAGGCAACAATTATTTTTCGATGCTCTCCGTAGAACCCCATATCTTGAATTGAAGCTTGGATATTTTTTGAAGAAAACAAAAACCTGTGAAAATTGTGGGCATACCCTTTATTACCCTGTTGAGAAAGGATGTGATGTGAATCTTGCCGTTGACATGATGAGTATGGCATATAAGAACCTTTATGATGTGGCAATTTTGGTTAGCGCAGATGGAGATTTTGCAAGTGCTTGTCAATGCGTTAAGGATCTTGGTAAACATACTGAAAATACTTATTTTGAACACGGAAGTTCGTGGCACCTTCTCAATGTATGCGATGACCGTATTTTAATAAATAAAGACCTTATCGAAAAATCTAAACGTTAGAACCTCAGAACCTCGAATTTTTCTCCTGATCAAGCTTGAGCGGTTATGCCATGTTTCAGGCATGGTTAAGAAAAAAAGACCCTCCGATATTTACATTATTCCATCTTAGATATTAGCAGAAGCTACCACCAATGGAACTGAGTCATTACTCTGTTTTGGTGGTACAACTCGCCCTCTAAACCTGCCAGTTAAACCATTTGATTAATAACAAAAACGTCTCTATCCTTAGATTCAGAAGAGAAAAGTTTGCTGGATTTTTCATTTCATGGAGGTTGAGGATGGAGGTCAATGTCAATCTGAAGATCGCAAGGGTGGTTAATGGGATGAGTCAGTACGACCTGGCTTCTCAGACGGGTATTCCCCAATCGCGGCTTAGCTTGATCGAAAGAGGCTTTTTTCGACCCACCCAGCGGCAGGCGGAGAAGATCGCAGAGGCCGTGCGGTCGGAGCCGGAGAAGTTGTTCCCCGAGCTGTTTCAGGGGGAGAGGGAATGATGGGGGCTGCTTTCTATCACACGACTGATAATTCCAAACTAAAAAAAAGCATTGGGGGACACCTTTGTGCGAAGGCATGGGAGCATTCTCGCAGATGCTCCCGTCCCCCGCTGCCTTCTGCGAGAGGCTTGAATGGATCTTTACGAGAGATGGAGTGAAGCAAGGACTAAAATTCCACCCGGAAAATATCACATACGATGCATCAACAAGGAGCGTCCGAAAATCTGGGTCGAGGGTTCTAAGGGATGGGGCGAGTTATTAAATCGCGTGGTCTTATGGTTTGAAATAATCGAAGGGCCGGAGATCGGAAAAATTATTCCCATGTTTCTAAATCTTCCTACAGATAAGCAAGGCAAGTTAATTGATAAAATTTCAGACGGCCACCGTTACCACGATGCTTGGAGGGTAGCAAACGGAGGTGAAAGACCACCGAGAAACCGATTTAAAGAAATGAATCCGAGCAAGTTTTTGAATAAGTCATTTACCGCCGAGGTCTCGACCGTCAAACCAACCTGGCTTGTTCCTTCTGAGGATGGAGGCAAACCTGAGAAGAAGGAGAAACCTGATATCTTCCACTACTCCAGGGTCTTTTGCTTATATGAACTTATTACGGGAAACCCTGAGAACTAATCTTAATCTTTATCTATATCTTAATCACTATCATTATCTATATCAATATCAAGTGAGGCAAGAGTCAGAGGGTTAGAAATCAAGGGGTTAGAAGGGCGTCGTGGGAAAGGTCGAGATAGAAAGAAGCGCAAGAAACGAGGCCGCCTTAATGATTGAGCCTCATTCACTCATTCAATCAATCAAGTCCCGGGGGCTTCGCGGCTCCCGGGTCCAGGCAACGCCCTGTCGAGCGAATAAAAACGTCGGCCCTTGATGCTTTAGGTGATGCATAGTGGTGTATAAGGGTGTATATGGAGACTTTCTTAACCGTTCATGATCTTTCGAAGGCCCTGCAAGTGACGCCGGTCTGGATTTATAAATTGGTCAGACAGAAGCGGATTCCTTTTATTCATATCGAGCGATGCATACGGTTCTCGCCGTCAGAGATCGAGGCTTGGATTGAAGAGCGAAAAAATAAGGAGTGGTCTCTTGATGGGGGAAAAAGAGGTCGTGGCTAAGCTATTGATAGTATTAAGCGCTGGCAGGGCTTCTTACTACCTTCTTACTAACAGGTTTGAAAATGGCTAATGAAAAAGAAGCACTCAGCTTGCGAATTGCAGGTCGAATGAAAGGCAAACGGCACACACGCCCCATCAAAAGCGGGCTGTGGAGTGATCTGAGGGGCGTACACATTGATGGAAGGTCAAGGATGGGGAAATGGATGGCCCGTTTGCGAGTCGAACTCATTGCCCATGTAGGCGGTGAGCCGAGCGTTGCAGAGTCGATTCTCATTGAGCAGATCGTCATCAAGACGTTGAAGTCTCACCTTTACCACGTCGGACTATTCAAGGACAAATCTTTCGGAAGCAAGGATCACGCGTTGGCCGTTCAAAATTCGATTCGATTAGACTTGATGGCTTTGGGCTTACAGAAGCGAGCGAGGAAGGTCTTGAGTCTGGACGAATATCTTCAACAAAAGAATACAGAGAAGGAACCGGAGGGCAAAAGTGATGAATGAGGGGCGCTGTGGCAATGAAAGGCCCAGGTGGTTAGTTCCGAGCGCTTCGAATGGCGGCCCCGCACTCAGAGAATATTCTCAAATGGTAATCTCTGAAGAGGCCCGGAAGGGCATGGAGAGGCTGGACCAGCTAAGGGACCTCTCCCGTGAAGTGGATATGTTGCGATCTCAGATTAGCGAGCTTCAGGGAGAAATTGAGCAAGAGAAGGAGACCGTGCAAAGGCTGGAGGGGGAGCTCGTTGAAGAAAAGGAGAAAGCTCGGTCGCCCGAGGAGATCATGAGGTCGGACCTAAAAGAGTTGATTCAATCCGGTTTTGTGGCCGGCCACACCCTGAGTCAAATTCTCTCAGAGGTCCGCCACTATTTTATGAACAAGGCGGGCACAGAGGATCTTAGTGAGGGCGACTTGGAAGCGGAAGAGGTTTAAGATGGTAATGAAATATTTCAAAAAAGGAAAGGAGCGAAATAATATGGAAACTGAATTAAGGAAGTCAGGTGGAAACGGTGAGACCATTGTGGCATTGCGGAAGGAGATTACGTCGCTTGAAAGAAAGCTCGGAATCGCCGCGAAGGAGGAAGAATTAAACAAACTCAAAGGGAAGGAGTTGAAAATTCGTGGCGACCTTGAGCGCATTCTTCAAGCAGGTGGAGACGATGAGAAGCTCAGGAAGGCATTGAAGGAACTCGGCGATGAGATTTGGGCAGAGGGGAAAAAACTGGAAGCTCTCAGGGATGGCAAGGGTAAGGAGCTTAAAAGGTTGGAGTTGGAGTTAAATCAGAGGCGGCGAAACTATTGCGAGAAAGAGGCTTCGCACGTTTGGTCGGAAATCGAGGCCCTGAAAAAAGACTTGGTTGCTCGCATTCGAAAACTCGTCAGTCTCGGCATTTTGTGGGAGGCTAATTGTCCGGTACGAATGGACCGGTTTAAAAGTAAATTGGTTTTGATTCGAAAGCGGGGAATTTTGTTGCCCGATGGATCATGTAACCCCCCGGGTCAAGCACGGGATGCCGATGGTTTCATTGTCAAGCAATGCGAACTTCACTGCCTCGACTCTTTTGTTAAAAACGGCTGGGAGGCAGTGCCCGGCCAAAATTTAGAACTTGAACCCCCCAATCCCGGGAACTCCAGGCCGGTTAAGACCCTTCAGGCGCCGCCAGTGATTTCAAAAATTCAAAATCTCCAAATTGAAATCGATGACTGCAATGTCTGGACCGCACCGGGGCAGGCGGACGCGATGGTCAGGGCCATCGAAGGCGAAATCGATGGGGGAAATGAGAGGGCTTCATGAAGAAAACACAGGCAAAGAGTTCGAGAAAGATATGGACACTGGTCGAGACCCGCTATGGCAAGGTGGGTTTTTGGATAGACCTTGAAAAGCTGAAAGCCTCGCCGTGCCCGCATTGTTTCAGACAGATCGTCGAGAAGGCAGCCAAGGAAATGATTGACGAAGCCAAGGCCCGAAAGTCGCGGGGTTAAGTTATGCCCGAGCTCACAATCGACCCAAATATCTCACGGCTTCTTCCGCCGGAATTCGTAAGGAGCGAAGTCACGGCCCTCAATGCGCGTGTCAGGGTTGTTCGGCTGAACAATTTTTTATACTACTCGAAAAAGGGCATCGCTTGCTACGATCCGGAGACGCAAGAAATTTTACTGGACCCGAACGTGCCCGCGTCGAAGATCTGTGAACGGATCAACCTGAAACACCCCTTTCTCAAACTTCAGGAAAACGAGGCCTGGATTTACGAATTTTATCATGAACTTTTCCACGCCTCGCGCGATCCATACGTCATCAGGGGCGAGGAGTACGGCGACGAATGGGGGGCGGGTTCTTTTGCGCGCGATAAAATTTTTGAACTTCGAAAGCGTGGAGTGCAATTTTGCCGAATCTTCTTCAAAGGGGAAATCATCGGAATGATTCAAATGAAGATAGGAGCACCTAAGCCATGATTTTGCCTTGTCCATTCATTGACAGTTTTGCGATCAAAGAGGATGGCCAACCCCTCATCCTTGAACCTCATCAAAGGCTTATTCTCGGCGAGGGCTTTCGGTTCGATGAAGATGGAAGACTCGTTTATAGGAATATCGTTTGGAGCGAACCCAAGAAAAGCGGTAAGACGACGGTCGATGCCTTAGTCTGTTTGTGGTGGGGCTTTTGTGTGCAGCCTCCCGATGAGATCATCATTGCAGCTAATGATTTGGATCAATCGACCTCTCGCGTGTTCGATGGCGTAAAAGGATTTATCAGCCGTAATCCAGTCCTTAAACAAAAGGCCGAACTACAGCGGTTATTGATCCGGCTCGATAACGGGACGACGATCAAGGCCATTCCCTCAGACTATACCGGCGAGGCCGGGGCAAACCAGGGGCTTGCGAGCTTCGATGAATTGTGGGGTTTCATGAGCGAAAAATCCCGCAGACTTTACGAAGAATTAACACCAGTTCCAACTCGAAAAAATTCCATCCGGTTCATCTCAACCTACGCAGGATGGGAAGGCGAGAGCGTCCTCCTTGAGGAGCTTTATCACCGGGTCTTCGATAAGCAGGGCAACGTCAAGCCCGGCGTGAAAAGGCCACTGGGCACGGATTTCCCTGTCTATACCATCAATGACCTCTTCATGTATTGGTCACACGAGCCGCGTATGCCCTGGCAGACGGCCGGCTATTATGCAAGCCAGCGAGCGGATCTCCGCGTCAACACATATCTTCGCCTTCATGAGAATCGCTGGGTGAGCAATGAGAGCTCACTATTTGATATGGCGGATTGGGACGGCTGCGTGGATCCCGAGTACCGTCCACCTCTTCCGAGCAAAAGTATTCGGCTCTACGTCGCTGCGGACGCAAGTGTCAAGAAGGACCGATCAGGGGTTGTGAGCGTCTTCCGGGAAGGTAATCTTCTCCAGCTGGGACCTTTTCGCACGTGGCAACCCACGAAAAAGGACCCCATGGACCTGGAGGCGACGATGGAAGCTTACATCCTCGAACTCGCAAAGGGATATAGTGTCGTAGAATGCCGGTACGATCCCTACCAGCTCCACAGAAGCGCGACTACATTGAAGGGAAAGGTCAACATGGTTGAATTTCCCCAAACGGTCCCAAACATGACGGAAGTAGGTCAGGCTCTTTATGATGCCGTGAAGCACCGGATCTTGAGGCTTTACAAGGACGATGAACTGAGGCGAGAGGCATCCTTCGCTGTTGGCAAGGAAACAACCCGGGGGATGATGATCGTGAAGACGAAAGCCTCTCACAAAATCGATTGCATTGTCGCCCTCGCCATGGCGACCGGTGCGGCAGGAATTGAGAAAGGGACCCCCGGCGTCTTCTTCATCGGCCAGAAGAAAGAGCCTCCTCGCGTGGACCAACTACCTACCAGCATCGAAGCGACTATGACCGAGGCGGCAAGAAGGTTCTTTCAAGGGGATTGAAATGAAAAAAGGAGGTAAGACCAATGAGCCCCGATTATACTGGATCTTCGGAAGTCCCGGATCAGGTCGGATGGGTAGAGAAAAAGGCTTGCCGGGGATGCCTTAACCCCATCCTTTCGGAAGATGGGCCCCTTAACAAATAGGGTTGTTTCACCATGAAAAGCCTTTCTTTAAGACATACCCCTTATCAAACCATAGGCCAGGAAGGAACACCGCTTCTACATAACGTGCACGTTTACCTTAGCCCTCTTTTATGCCTTCTTCCAGGCTGTAGGAAGACTTTCCAGCCTCGGCGGAGAGGGAAGAGACAACTTTTCTGTTGTCCCGAGCATCGGACGGAGTTTTTCAGGCTTGCCCGAAAGGTTGGGGCGGCTCTCTTGATTGAGAGCCTATCGGATCCCGGGTTAAACACTCTGGTTCAAAATCTCTTGAGGCCGACATAAGGATCATGGATTTTGTAAGCGCATTTGACAGGGGCCTATCTTGACACCACTGATTTTTGAACGGGCAATCCGGGACCTGAAGCGGGATTTTGAAAGGGACATCTCCCCGGAGCTTCGCCTTCGCCGGAGCGCTCTTTCGAGGACGGAGAGGAGAAAAGTTAAGGATAGGCTCGCCATTGAAAGGACACGAAAGCGAGAGAAAAAGAGGAGGGAGAGGAGGGAACAACGTGAAAGGGATCGGGGGAATATCGATGTTAGAGAGCGAGGAATGTCTTGATGGGACTACCCGATGGAGCGGCTTAGGACAAGGGATGGTTTTCCCCTGGAGAAATGAGACTATTTAATTTCTCAACTGAATTTTTTGTAAACTCAAGAGCGTTTTTGCAGAGCTTGATTCTTTCACTCCATTCTCGTTGCTCTAAAGGACCGAGTCCTGAAAGATCCAGTCGGCTGCAAAGTCGCAAAGTCTCAAGGATATGAAAAAAGATTTGCTCCATTACCATTCTGTTCTTTTCTTTGTCCCTGTCCATGGCTACCCCCCAGGCGGTATTAGGCAGGATTCAGGTAGGGCTTCAACCAGAAGAGAAATGGAAGAGGAAATCCCTCCGATGCCATTCTTTAGCTTATCAAATTTGAGTGTAAAGTTAAAGGAAATTCACTGAGGAGTTTTGATGAGAGACTATTTCACAGTGACAGAGCTTGTGGAGCACTTTGGGGTCAATCCTAAGACGATCTACCGGCGTCTTTGGGCAAAGGGAATACCCGCTTACAAGGTGGGAAGGATTTGGAGGATTGCGAAGAAGGATATTATTTGGTTAAAGCAATAAGTTTCTGTGTGTGAGGGGGAAAAAGGATATTATTATTTTTTTTCTCTCGATAAAATCCATTACCGTCAAGATCAGATGTATCAACCTCTTTGGCGCCTTCCCAGAGCGGAACACCACTATTTTTAGTAATTTCTTTGAGGGTGGTCATGCTCTTTGACAGGACCATCTGATCCGAATTTGGATCGTATTTTTTGAAGTAGTATACGATAACCTTCGGCACGACTATTCTCCTTTTGATCTTATTTTTAGACACTTTTTTAGGAGCGTACTCGCTTCTCATCTGAGAATCTATCAAAGTGATTGAAGAAAGGCAACGATTTTTTTTGAAAATCCATGTCCAACGGTGTCCAAAGATTTCCCTTGGTTCCACCTTGAGTGGTACTCTTGCTCTTTGACAACCGAATATTGATTTTTTTTAAGGGCTACATGCGTTGGACAAGACTCTTGATCCATGACATGCAGGTCTCAATCGCCCAGTTTGTTTGTTCCAGGGTGAGTTGAGGCATTTCGGCGCTACCTGGTCCGTGGCTGAATGGATTTCGGATAATAGTAAAGAAGCTTTTCAGCACATCTCTTTCCCAGCCCTTGATGAACTCACTATTCTTCTCGCTGCAGAGGTTGTCGATATAGTTGTGTGCGCCTCTCTCGGCGCCATGAGTCCAGCCTTTTTGGTCCGAAATGATCTTAATTGCACTCTCAAGCGCCCGCGCAGCGTAGAAGGCTGGGTCGCGGTCATTCGCGTCACGTCGGTCCAAGGCTTCCTTCATATCGATGTCCACGTTCTTCCATAGAGGATCTGCCACGACTTTCCAGAACGCACGCTCGATCTGTTGTTCCACTAAAGAATCAGTCACAACTTGGATAAATCCATTGTGATAGTTGAGCTGCGTTCCAGCTCGCCTGAATCTCTCATTCAGCTCATCCACAGACGCCTTAAAGCTGGCATTTAGGGACTCGTTAAAACTTATTCGCCATTTCGAGGCATCAACGCTGAGCGCGATCAACTCTTCTTCGCGCAACCGAAATGCAAGCTCGATAAAGCTGATTCGCTCCTTCATGAATCGGTCGGGGGATACGGCGCCCGTGAACTCGGCGCACACGAAGTCCTTGCACACCTTGTCGTAAGTCCAGAAGCCAGAGGAGGTGAAAGGCTTGCCCATCCAGTCGGTTTGATAGGAATAATACCGAGGTGCAAGTTCGTCTAAACCAAGCTCCATACTGAGTCGGTCGTGTAGCAATATCCACTTTGTCTTTGCCTCAACACTTTCCTTTCCATCGATCCAGTAAGGGATAAGCTGTTCGGCAACGATCCGAAAGCACTGCACGAGAAGCTTCGATCCGGTTTCCGTATAGGCTTCCCAAAGCACTCGCGATGAGTACCTTTGAGCAAAGATGTCAGTAAGCATTTTCTAAGTTACCTCAACCAATGGCTGAGCACTACTTTACTGATAAAGATACCCGGATTAGTTATTTTTCCGCTTGTAATATACACCTTCTTTAGAAATTATGGAAGCCAAAATTTCACAAAGTAAACCTTCGTCGAGGAATCAGCCTTCTCCAATAAATTTTTTGAAACTGACTATCCAATCAAATCCAAAAAAAACTTGACAAAAGGCAGTAGTTATGTATAATTGGTATAACTCTTAGGAAAGGAGGTAATAACATGGGTAAAAGGGTCGGGTTCTATTTGACGGATCTACAGATTAAGAATTTAAAGAAGGTATCGAAGGCGACGGGTCTCACGGTCTCTGAGATTATCAGAAGGGCGGTCGATGAGCATTTAAAGCAATACAAAAATGGTAAACAAGTTGGAAAGCCGGGGGTTTCTTTCCCGGGCAAGGGGAGTTTGGCTGAAAAGTTCGCCCGGGGAGATTAAAGCCTCGTGCCCGAGAGACCGGCAAGTGGTCCCTCGGGGCAGTTTAAGAAATTAAGAGCCGCCTGGAATCTTGGGCGTCTTGAGAATGAAAGGAGATGAGAGAGATGGCGAAGGCGAAGGGAAAGACCGAAGAGGTGAAGGAGATAACAAAGAGAATGGACGGAGTTAAAGCGTGTGCTTGTGGTCATAATCGCTGGCAGGTCGTAGTTAAAGGAAGAAAGTGGAAGTGTCGCAAGTGTGGGAAGATCCGCGAAGCATAGCCTTTAACTGGCCTCTGACCAAAGGAAGGAGATAACCTGAATGGCCCTTGCCCTTGATCCTAAACAAGTCGTTTCTTCTGAAGAACTCATTACGTCCCTATTGGTCTCTCAGGATGCCGTTATTCGTTTGCTTGTGGAAAAGGGAATATTCACCAAAGAGGAGTTTTTGGAAATGGTGAAAGTGGTAAATCTTGAAATTGCGAAAATGGTATAACAAGGCAAGAGTGGGGGCTGAGATGAAAAAACTTATTTTGGCACTATTTTTTACAATCATGATGGTATATTCAGCAAGTGCTCAAAGCACCTTGGCTCTTCAAGAGAAGTGTGCAGAGGGAGCGAAGAAATTCTTTTTTGAGTTTAAAGGCCAGTATCGAAGTGACTCTAACCTCTGGCCTGATTATACATCCCATTATAATAAAAAATTGGATAGGTGCTTTATACATATTTTTGTTTCTACTTTCAAGGATGGAAAGGAAGAGAATCTTAGTCAGTATTTGTTTGATGTCTTTGAAGCGGGCCAACAGTCCAACACCTTAGCTTATGGTAGGTTTCAGAAATTTCCTGATAGAACCAAGACCCCTGTATGTAAAGTCGGAGATAAGATTTGCCATTCGGAGGCCGAATTTGAAGCCTTAATCAAGCCTTATATGGAAGAGTAAAGGGGGGTGACCAAATGAAATCATTATTGGGTAAGTTGGGGGTTCTATCCATCGGACTTTTGATCCTTGGCTATGCAGAAGTGTGGGGGGCGGATTGGAAAGTTTTTGGAGGCTCAGTTTTGTCAAAAGACAAGACGACAATTGGTTATTATGATGCTGAGAGTATAGAATACTTATCTAATGGAAATGTTACGGTATGGACTAAAACTGTTAAAACGTTGGAAGTTGAGATGATAGGTAGCAAGAAAGAAGTTATAGAGAAGGCGGCAGAGAAGCTCGTGCAGGGGTATCACCCGCCATATGTTTTACTGAATCCTTACCCAAAAACGAGCCTTGATAGCAACCTTGACATAATAATGTGGGAAGAAGCAGCCAATCACGATATCAAACCAAGACTAAGAGTGTTATTTGAAATAAACTGTGAGGAAAAAATGATTCGAACCCTTTCAACTATTATCTATAAAAAAGATGGAACGGGAACGTCCAGATCAATCAATGGTACGTGGGATTACATTAGTCCAGAAATAAATACTGAGACACTCCGTAAGATATTATGTAAAGATAAAAAGTGAGAAAGGAGGTGAACCCTAACCCTCAACCGGCCAAGAAAGAAGGTAACTCATTGATCCATGGTGCGAGGTTTACTATTGGCAGAGGTGAGAAGTCTTGTTGCAGGGCATTGTGAGAGAGAGTTTTGAATCCAAAAAGAGAAAGAGGGCAGAAAGGACCACGGGGGACCTTAGCCCTTTCTGCAGGAGGAAGGAATAAGAAGACTTTCTTCTCCTCATCTTTAGGCTACCGCAAAATAAGTGGAAATTTGGATAGGGTGTGGAATGTATTTTTTGACCAAAAAGACTATAATTTTGTTTTGTAGGGAAATGAGGAGATTGATTTTTAGGGAAAAGGAAACGAAATGAGGAAGAAGAGAGTCGCAGTAAGGGAGGAGGTTTTTGGTTATGAAATTACTATTAAAAGCTGCTTTAATGAATATAGCTCTCTTGTTAGTAATTTCTTCTTGGGCCACTATCACGGAAGGAACGGAAGGATACTTTAAGGGGGATTTTCAAATGGGGGGGGACGTACAGCACACACCCAACCTCAAATTAATAAGTATGGATATTCCCCAAAGTTGGGACCTCTCAACGAACATGGAGTATTGGGCCACTATTAAATTTGACGCAGACCGTGACCAAAAAATTCAAAGGGCTTGTTTCAACTTCTCAGGTGGTAGCCGATCCTGCGTTGATGTTCAGGAGAAAGATGTGTCCTACGGGTTGCATCCGCACTTTCGAGTATCGATTCGTATTCCTGCGGGTTCGAAGAGAATAGAATGTTACGCTGAATACATTCAAAACGGGGAAACACAACGGACAAATACCATAACTTATTATCTCATTATTCTGAAGAAAGAGTAGGTGAAGACAAAGTCGATTGGAGCAAGGTTGGAAGAGCATGAGAAAGGAGAGGGCTTCAATGCGGTATTCGATTTTGAAATATGAGTGTCCAATGCTAACTGATATCGAGGATTTTGAAGAGGCCAAGAGGGAAGCTTTGCGTTTTGTTACTCCCGTCACCGGAAGCGAGTTTGTAGAGATCCGGGATTCAGCTAATGAAACGGTCACAATCGGCTATTTCGATGGGCGACGGTTTCATTGGACAAAAGATAAGCTTCAAACCGAGGCGTGGAAGAGTTGTAGGTTCGTAACCAAGCCTCTTCTTTGGAACAGTTCGGCGAAAGATTCTTGAAAATAATGCTTGACAAAAGATAGGAATGGTGATATATATATCACTATGAAATATATTGGGAGAGAGCTAAAAAGGTTACTCAGGAAACATAAAGTATCCGTTTACAAAATCGCTGAAGATTTGGGAATAGCTCATGAGAGTCTTTATCGTTCTCTGAAGAATGGTGCTAACCCAGAATGGAAGCGAACCAAACAGATTCTTGACTATCTTGGATATGATTTGAAATTCATTAAAAGGAAGGGGGTGAAACAGACTAACCTTAAATCATCAAAGAAGAAAGGAAGGTGAGTTGAAATGGGTAAGTACCTAAAAAGCAGATATCCAGGGATCTTTCAGTATGTGGGACCGAAGGGAACAGTTTACGGGATCGATTACTATGCCGGCGGAAAGAAACACAGGGAGATGGTCGGTCCTCTTTTGGGTGAGGCGCAGAAGAAGCTAAACGAGAGGAAGGACCAGGCAGGGAAGGGGATCGTCATAAAGAAGAAAAAGACGTTCAGAGAGCTTGCGCAGGAGTATTCGAAGCTCAGGACGGGAAATCCTTCCCACGAGAAAAGCCAGAAGTATTTTATCGGTTATTTCGATGAGAACAACGAATGGAAAGACATGAGCTTGACCGAGCATTTTGGCGATTGGAAGCTGTTCCAAATTACTCCTCACGAGATCGAAAAATTCAGGCAAGAGAGAAAAGAATCTCCTGCGAACGGAAGAGAGAGATCGGGGGTTTCGGTCAACCGTGAACTCCAGATTTTGAGCCACATGCTCAACAAGGCTATCGAGTGGGGATGGCTGGACTACAACCCCTTTGGCAGGTTCAGAAACCCCGAGGGGAAAACTTCTATCTTCTACGAAGAGATCGGAAGGGAAAGGTTTCTGACAAAGGATGAAATCTTAAAACTTTTGGAGGTCTCCCCTCCATACCTCAGAAACATCATCATAGCGGCCATCTTTACCCAGCTTAGGAAGGGCGATGTCCTCCGTTTAAAATGGGATCAAATCGACCTGGAAACCGGCTTGCTCACCTATCAAGAGCAAAAGAAGCGGAACAAGACAGGCCACAAGTTTTTGAATGACGATATGATCGACCTTCTCATGGGGATCCCGAAGGGGGAGAGCGAGTACATCTTCACCGGACCCAACGGGGAACCCCTCGCGGATATAAAAAAATCCTTCAATACCGCTTGCAGAAAGGCGGGGATTAAGGATCTCCATTTTCACGATCTCAGACATACCGGGGCTTCTCATCTCGCCATGAGCGGAGCCGCGTTGCAGTTCGTCCAGAAGCAACTCGGACATGCCAATATCACGATGACGCAGCGCTATTCTCATTTGACCTCGAATTTCGAGAAGCAACAGATCAACCTGATGAATGGCTTATGCGGAGAGATTAAAACCAGTGGTAAGAAAATAGTAAGAAATGCAGAAATTGAAGAGAATCAAGCCCAACCCTATATCAACGCATCTGCTTGAAGTGTTACAAAATAAATGGTGGAGCTGAACGGGATCGAACCGTCGGCCTCTTGAATGCCATTCAAGCGCTCTCCCAGCTGAGCTACAGCCCCACCCGAACAATTGATCATTAACATGAAAGAGAGAGGACTGTCAAAATCTTTGGTGCCGGAGGTCGGAATCGAACCGACATGGGGTGGAAGCCCCGCGGGATTTTGAGAGCGGGGCCCACCCTTTTCAGCAACTTATCAGAATTTCACAACTATCTAATTCTCCTACCGATTTACTTGTATAACCAAAATAAACAAAATAAAGGAAAAAGTCAAATATAAGCATAAAATAGTCAAATTTTGGTCAAATGAAAGAGGGGCCTCCAAGGCTATCAGAAGAGTGGTTTTGGAGGTCCATTCTTTTTGGAAGATGAACGAATGAGTATAGTCGAAGTATTCCAGCGACCCCTGGGGGACTCCCCCGTGTCACAATCGGCCCCCCTCATTGAGCGCCCCTCGAAGATTGGTTCCCCCTCCTCTCTGAGATGTTCCGGCTGGCTTAAAAATCTTAGCTTTGCCACATATCTTTGGTTCAAAATACCCTGAAATGTAGAAGATAAGATTTGAATTGGCAGAGACTGTCGGATTACCTATAACACCTTCTCCAGATCTCTTCATGAAGACAGGTCGCAGATTACTACTTGAAATCAACTAACCGACTTTTTGGAGGCTAATTGCTCCCTCACTAATTGTTCGCGCTTATCCAGTACATGGAAGCCCACGCTCGCCAACCACTCTAAGGCGTCAAAAACCTTCTCTCCCTTACGGTTCTTGGTTCCATAGAGGGCAAGAGGGAGTGAAGGAATGAAGCAAGGGGAGATATCTGGATTTGGGAGGAGAACTGCAAATATTTCTTGACAGGGAAAGTTGAGAATGGTATTGAGTGAAGTCCGAACAGGGGCGCCCGATTGTTTTCTTTCACTATTTGTGAAAACTCAGAAGCTCCATCGGAAACATGATCACGCAAATCAACGGGGGATGATATGGTGGAAGTGATTGCTCAAGGGGAAGGCCCTCTTTTTGTGAATCCCGATGCTGAAAAGGCGAGGGAATTTTTTCGACAGA
>Ga0208821_1000519_pt1 | contig 29321 bp, 23 predicted proteins | sample June2015DPH_20_5_FD_184720 | JGI IMG/M metagenome (GOLD analysis project Ga0208821, IMG submission 184720) | Peatland microbial communities from SPRUCE experiment site at the Marcell Experimental Forest, Minnesota, USA - June2015DPH_20_40... | ecosystem: Environmental > Terrestrial > Soil >... | reverse complement strand
GAGCATGGGCAATCGCCCAAGCTTCTCCAGAGAAGCGAAACTTCAGTGGGCTGGATCTCGAGAAAGAAATCTCGCCTCCGGTCGAGGCAGAACTTTTTTCTTGACATCCCTTTTTATAGAACTCATTAACCGGGTCTGAACGAGTCCAAGCAATTCTGCTATGGCCGGGTTAGAAAACTACACTTTCCTAACGCGCCAAATCAAGGCGCCACACGCCAATGTTTACGAATGATCAAAGAGAAGCAGATCGGACAGGGTTTTCTAACATCCGCTTGTTCCGACCGTACCAGGGAATCAGTTTTCCCTGATATCTCCGGAAAATTCCCTGTTCGTTTCAAGCTGCTGTCACCAACAACTCCAGCGGAATGAATTCAATAGAGGCGGCAGGGTCGAAATTGTGGCTGCAAAACAAACAAATTCCCTATATTTTTCCCTGTAAGCAGGGAATTCTCGCGGAGAAGGGTTAGCGGGAGACTGCCCTCTCCGCCACACAATCTGGGTTGCAGAGAAACCAGGCTGTATTGCACCAAGAATCGCAAGAAATCGCCGCAATTCTGCAACTCTTCCTCTGAAACTGCGAATAACCCATTCCAAACATACGTCACGCGGAGAGGCGGTTGGACCTCAGCCGCGCCGTCACCGGAAACCTGTTCTTCGTGCCATCCGCGACGTTTCTGGAAACCGTGACCGAAAACCAGCCTGCAGTTGCGAAGCCCCCCGCCGCGCCGGCGTCGGCCGAATCCATTCCATCGGTGCGCGAGGGTTCGCTCCGACCTGCGAACCGTTAGTTCTGAGTGTGAACCGGCTTTCCAGTTTTGGACTGTTATTGACGGTCAATCTCTTTCAGGAAAGTCCCTTCTTGCAGTTCCACTGTTCCCGATGCTGTCGCCATGCGCGACGGTTCCGGCAAGCACGTACGTGATCGTCTCGATTCCCCGGTGAGGATGCCACGGAAATCCCGCCAGATAGTCTTCCGGAACATCGTTGCGAAAATCGTCCAGCAGGAGGAACGGGTCGAACTCTTTTGTATTTCCGAAACCGAATGCGCGGCGGAGGTGCACGCCGGCACCCTCGAGAGTCGGTTTAGATTTGATAACCCGTTTAACAGGTCGAATCGACATATTGAACTCTCCCGTGAAGACTTCTGTCATTCGGGGCAGCGGGTTTTCATCACATCAATTGCTCGCCGGGACAAAGGTGTGTCCGCTCAACTCTCCGGGGGAAACGAGGTCCACATAGCACCAGATCCATGTCTCTCCCGGCTCAATGGAGCGCATGAGCGGGTGCTTCGTATGGTGGAAGTGCTTGGTTGCGTGCTTGTTCTTCGAGGAGTCGCAGCAACCAACATGGCCACATTCGAGACATAACCGCAAATGTACCCATGTGTCGCCGGTTTTCACACATTCTTCGCAAACATGCTTATCCGTGCTGGTAATCCTGATCTGATCGAGATGTGTACATTGCGTCATTATGTTTCTCCGTCGCCCCTTGCTGATTTGCTACCGGCCCGAACCGGCGCGTCTATACCTCGGCGAGAGCGCGGTGCACGAGGTGCACCGAAATTGCTCCTTCCCCCACGGCCGAGGCCACGCGCTTCACGTTGCCTGCCCGCACATCACCGACCGCAAATACACCTGGAAGACTGGTCTCCAGCATCTGGGGAGCGCGCGCTAGCGGCCAAGGGGAAGCCCCGCTGATCCCGGTCGAAGCGTCCAGATCTCGTCCCGTGAGGATGAACCCTTTGTCATCCAAGGCAACACAGCCGCGCAGCCAGTCGGTTCGGGGCGATGCTCCCGCCATAATGAATACGTGGCGGATCTCGTGACTTGAGGTTTGGCCGGTGTTCTTGTCGATCCAGCCGACACGCTCTAATTGAGTGGGGCCGTCCAAACTCACTATTTCGGTGTTGCAATGCAATTCGATCGCCGGATTTTCAGAGATTCGCTGTATCAAATAACGGGACATCGTCTCCGCCAATCCTCCGGAGCGCACCAGCATATAGACCTTGCGCGCTGTCTGCGATAAAAAGACTGCGGCCTGGCCGGCGGAGTTCCCGCCGCCGACTACGATCACGTCTTCGCCGCCGCACAACTGAGACTCGATGTAGGTCGCGCCATAGTACACACCCTGACCCTCAAACTTCTTCAGGTTGGCAATAGCCGGCTTCTTGTACTGCGCCCCGGTTGCAATGACGATGGCCCGTGCCGAGAGGGTGCTGCCGTCCTCCAGAACCAGCTTGTAAGGGCGGCGATCGCAGGCCAGCTTTACGACGCTGTGTGCCACCATCATCTTCGCGCCAAACTTCTGCGCTTGATGAATCGCACGCGACGCTAGTTCCTGTCCGGAGACGCCGGTGGGGAAACCGAGGTAATTTTCTATTTTGGAACTGGATCCGGCCTGTCCACCGGGTGCTTCGGTCTCGATCAAAAGAGCATCCAAACCTTCCGAGGCGGCGTAAACAGCCGCTCCCAGGCCACCAGGCCCGGCGCCGACAATGATCAAATCGCGCACTTGTGTGCTGTCGATGCCGAGGTTCAGCCCCATGCATTCTGCAAGCTGCTGAATGGAGGGGTTGCGGAATACAGTACGTGCATTACAAATGACGATTGGAACGTCTTCCACCTTGACTGCAAAACGGTCTAGCAGTTCCTGCGACATCTTGTCGGTGTCAAGGTCCACGTACGTGTAAGGATGGCCATTGCGTCCAAGAAACTCGCGCAGGCTTAGGGTGGCAGCAGAGTGGCGCGAGCCCATCAAAATCACATTGCCCAGGTTGTTCGTGATGAGCGCAAGACGGCGCAGGATGAACGCCCTCATGATGATCTCGCTCAGTTCCGCATCGCGCGCAATTAGAGAGCGCAAGCCCTCCGGGCTAAGTTCAAGAAGCTCACCCGGTCCGGTGACGCGTCCGAGCACCAGGCATCGCTGCCCGGAAATCATGCTAAGTTCACCGGTAAACGCGCCGGCACGATGGGTAGTGACGAGGCGCTCACCCGTGAGGTCCGTCTGTACGATCTCCATGCTTCCGGAAAGCAGAACAAAGAACGGAACCCTGGTATCGCCCGGCCGGAACAGGATTTCGCCCTGTTCAACTCTTCTGAGCTTGCTGCCAGGACGGATCCGATCGATCTGCATCGCCGTCAAATCCGGGAACATCTGTGTGCCAGCATCAAGCGCGCTAGGTACGGGCCAGGAAGACAAGGAAGACATAGTTTCCTTCAAAGATAAATCTTTGAAAAGCTGTGATCAGTAGATGATGCAAGCGGCCGTTCGGCTTCAACCGTCCACGGCAGGCAACTGACACGAGAAACGCTTGCACGCCCCTGCCTCGCCGTCCATTGCAACTCGGCCGGGACAGTCGCTTTACTCCGCTGTTAGCAGGCTTTCCGCAAATGACCACTCCTCATCGACCCATTGCGTCTGGCAACGGAAACCGGCATCGCGCGCCATCTGGAAAATCTCCTCCGTCGAATACTTGTGGCTGCTTTCCGTCCAGATAGTCTCCCCTTCCAGAAACTCGACGTCGAGCGCCACCGCCGCGATATGCACTTTCTGCCGGCGATTGGAGCGCAGGTGCATCTCGACACTCCGGGCGTCGTGATTGATCCTCACTACGTGCGAGAATTGCCTCAGGTCAAAGTTTGCATCAAGTTCGCGATTGATGCGACCGAGCAGGTTGAGATTAAATGCCGCCGTCACTCCAAGCTCATCATCGTAGGCTGCGAGCAGCTGCGCGCTGGGCTTCTCCAGGTCTGTACCCAACAACAGTGAGTCGCCGGCTTGCAGGATTCGTCGTATCTTTGCCAGGAATTCCACAGCCGCGGGACGATCGAAGTTGCCGATGGTGCTTCCCAAAAACAATACAAAAAGATGTTGGCCGATCTTCCGGCGCGCCGCTACCTCCAGCAAGCCGGCAAGGTATTCCCGCTCAAGGCCGACAATGCTGATCGAATCGATATCACTGAGTTCCCGTTCACACATGGCCAGCGCCCAGGGCGATATTTCGACGGGGTAGTACGACGTGCGCTGTCTGCGGCAGAGCGCTTCGAGTAACCAGCGCGTCTTCTTCCCACTGCCGCTGCCCAACTCGGCGACAGCTACGGGAGTAGCCAGGCGATCGACAATTTCGCTCGCATGCCGCCGCAATAGGCGCTCATCCGCGCGCGTCAGGCCGTATTCGGGCAGACGGCTGATCACATCAAACAGCGCTGAGCCAACCTCGTCGTAAAGATATTTGGAAGGTAGTTCCTTCTGCCCTGGCCGAGTGAGTCCGGCATGAACCTCGGAGGCGAAGTCGTAAATGCCGTTACCGGCAATGGCACGAACAAGCATTTCCCAATCCCCGGATCAATATCAGTGGCTTACGCAGCGGAATCCCGTGTACACATATTGGTAGTGCGCCTGAAACCAGTTGCGAAATGTGGGCCGGAGCATGCATGCGGCGGTGCGCGCCGAGCCACCTTTCATCACGAAGTGCTTGCCGTCGAAAAAATCTGCTGAGTAGCCCGGGTAAAACGGGAACGGAGTAAAACCGTGAAACGCGGCAAACAGCGTGGACGTCCATTCCCAACCATTCCCTAACATGCCGTGGACCCCGAACGCGCTCCGGCCCTCGGGAAATGCGTTCACTGGCACGGGGTCCCAGCGGTGCAAATCGAAATTGCCGAACCTGGCATTGGGCGCATTGGGCGGTTCATTTCCCCAGGGGTAAATTCTTTCGCTGTCACTTGGGTTCCCGTACGCAGCACGATGCCATTCTGCTTCCGTAGGGAGCGACTTTCCCGCCCACCGTGCATAAGCGCTCGCTTCCGCATGGCTCACATAGACGGGCCAGTCGAGCGGGAGCGGCATTTCGTCGAACATCGCCCGGTAAAACCAGCTATCGCCTGCCTTCTTCCAGAACACTGGATGAGGGATCCCGTGGGCGGTTCTCCAGTTCCAGTCCTCGTTACTCCAGAAGCTGCGCGTCTCATAGCCGCCGGCGACGATGAAGTCGAGATACTGCCGATTGGTCACTTTGTACTGATCGATGGCAAACGCAGGGACGTCCAACGTGTGGGCTTCATACTCATTGTCCCAACCGAAGTTTTCCTGGCCGCGGCGAAGGCCGAGGGTCGCAACGCCAGCAGGAATCTCGACCATCCGGTGAATCAGCGGAGCCCTGTCGAGATTCTGTGAACCTGCTTGCCGCACCTTCTTGTCGAGTGCCAATTGATGCAGCATGTAGGCCAGCGTCTCGACGTGCATCAGGCGGTGCTCAATCGCTACGTGGAGTAAAGTTTCCACCCCGACGACGTCCTGCGTAGCAGAGTGCCGTTCGAGTGTTCCGTTGGCCAACTTCTCGTCCAGCGCAGCCCGGATTCTAGTTACGTAACCCCGCACCTCACTCAACGAAGGCCAGTCGGACGGCTGATCGCTGGGCAGTCCGCCACCTACAGGGTCAATGCCAAAAGCAAACAACCGGTCAAATGCGGGATGAAAACTCTCAAGGCCGAAGAAGTTCTTGCCGAGCAAGTTCCAGTCGAACGCCTCGAGGTGTCCTATATAGAAGATGATGCGGTGACGCTCCGGAATCGGCCGCTCATAGAGGAATTCAGTGCGAACCACGCTGAAAAGTTCGTCGCTGCGCAGGCGTGCGTCGAAGATCCGTTCCAGGAGCCCCCGACGAACCGCGACGCCATTTTCCGTGGCCAGCATTCGGTTTTCCTGACACGTAAAGCTGCGTTGCCCAGCACGGGTCGCATCAACGACCAGACCATCTAAGCTCTATACTTGCATCCCAACCGGGGTAATTGTAGCCAACACTGTTGAACTGAAATATCGATTCAGTTTGGATGACGCGACATAGAGGTTGGTCGCAGCGATCAACCGCCAGTGCGCTGTTGGCACCCTCTGGTCTTTCCGGTTGCTGCCGCTGTGTACATAAGAAACAGCGGCGCTTCCGAATCCATAAACGGCGAAGCGGCGCCTGTGAGCGAAATATCGAGTGGGATGCCTGACCCCACGTCAGGCCTTGAAGAACTCAATCACCAGACCTTAGAGCTTGGGGGCGCGTGGGCGCTCGTGCCTGAGAGCGCCCTCACACCCCGTTCAAGTCTCCTATGATCAACATCCTGTGCCGGACTGCAATGCCTTCTCGAAGCTCAGGCTGCCGTCGGCGCCTTTCTTCCTGCCAGCCCTTCCGGCGCGGTCGGGCGTTTGGCTGCCAGTTCGCAGACCAGGGCAATTGCTGCCAGACCCGCCGCCGTGTAGAAGGCCATCTGGTAGTTGTGGTACTTGTCGAACAGCAAACCGCCAATGCGGCCACCGAGGAGACCGGCCACACCCCAGGCAGTGAAGAGCATGCCGTAGTTGATGCCGACGTTCCTGGTGCCCCAGAAGTCGGCTGCCGTTGATGCGTTGACCGAAAGCTGGGTGCCGTAGCACCAGTAAACGATGTACAGCATCACGAACAGTGGCACCACGTGGCCGCCCACCTGATACAGAATGGGCATAGCAATCATGGAGATGGCGATCATTAGGCGCAACACGTTGATACGGCCCAAGTGGTCCGACATCCAGCCCGAGAAGATGCGGCCCATGGCGTTTCCAGCCGCGCCCACCACCAAGCCAAAGGCAGCCAAGGTGGTGCCGGGTATGCCTACGCTCTTAGCGAAGGGCACCAACTGGCTGATGACCATGAGACCGGCCGCGCAGCCAAACGCGTACGCCACCCACATCAAGTAGAACGTCGGTGTTCGCAGCACCTCACTGGGGGTGAACTCATAGGTGGTAGCCGCAACCTTGGAAGCCGGTGCGGGCACCCAGCCGGCGGGCTTATATCCTACCGGCGGATTACGCAGCAGGAAGGCGCCAAAAACCGTCATCACAAAGAAGATCACGCCCAGAACCTGGAAGGTGACGCGCCAGCCAAAGTGCGGGATCAGGTAACTGGCGGCGAGCGGGCCAAAGATAGCGGAACCGCCGCCATAACCGGCAACCGCCAGTCCTACCGCCAGACCGCGCTTGTCCGGGAACCACTTGGACATGACAGGAATCGGGGTCGCGTAGCCAAAACCGTTGCCCAACCCCCCAAGGACACCGAAGAAAAAGAAAAACTTGCCTAGGCTGTCGGCATAAGAGCAGAGGAAAAAGCCCAGGCTCACCAGAACGGCGCCAATCAGGGAAATCTTGAAAGGCCCAAGTTTATCCTGCAGCCGGCCAGCTACTATGAACGTCAGCGCGAAGACCACCACGGCGATGGTGAATACCATCGAGGTCTCAGCGCGTTTCCATTTGAACTCTTTCTCTAACGGGGCCACGAACACACTCCAGGCATACAGCGAGCCCAGTGCCAAGTTCATGGACACCCCGCCGACCACGCGCCACCAACGGCTTATGCCAAGAGTACCGGCGTCGGATGCAACATTTGCGTTAGCCACAGTTTTTCTCCTTTACAGAAAGATGAAATGAGAACCGGGAGCTCGCCTTTCTCTACAACCACTACGACTCCCGTACGGCGTGTGCGTGCTGACTGATCAAATGATCGCGATTTCAAGCTGGACCGGACTGCTCAAGACGCCGGTCTGGCGTCGCTAGAACGTGAAGATCGGCCCCAATCCGGGCCGCTGGTCCTGCCAGAGGTGTGACTGCTTTCGCGCGACATCATACAGCGGTCCAACCTCAGGCGCTAGTTCAAATTTGCCCTGCAACCGCAATCCGGCTCATGGTTGCGTCTTTTCCAATGTAGCCGTCACATTCACTACTGAATCCGCCGCGACCGTGAGCTCACGCTTCCACTCGGCAAATCCTGGCATAGAAATGACAACGACATGGTTGCCAGTACTAAGGCCGATTTCCGATGGCGTGTTGCCCACATATCTCCAGTCCACGCTGATTTCCGCACCGGGGGGTGTCGAATTGAAATTACATCGGACTTTCTGCAAAACACCGCCCTGCGCCGAGGCAGGTGGCGGAGCTGGCGCAGGAGCCGGTGAACTCTGCGCCGACGCCGCAATCTGCGTCACTGGCGCGGGGGCTGGCGAATTCTGCCGTGGTGCCGGTACGGCCGGGACTGGCTGAGTTGCAACCGTGGCCACAGTCGCTGCTGGCTTGGCCTTCGCGTCCGACGCTACCAGCTTGTACAACTGACTTCGCGCTTTGCCCTTGTCATCCACGTAGTACACGGTAATGCCGTGTTTCTCTCTTCTTGCCTCGAAAGTTGCGCCCTTGGGCAACGGTGTGCACCGGGAAAACTTTGACTCAATCTTGCAACTGATACGGAACGGCGGATTGTCGCCTTCCTGCACCAGCAAGGTACTCACCATTGGCACGTTTGTAGTGGAACGGCAATATGCGTCGAAAGTGAGTTGCTCGCAATTCTTCGGAACGCCGTTGTTGTCGTCAGGGCTCGACGCTCGAGTTACAGAATCCAGAACCGTGATCCGCATCGTGTTCTTCAGCGAGGCGGCGTTCGCGAACATCGCCACCAACAGAAGACCCGCCTCGAGGACCGCAAATCTACGCATACTCATGGAAACCAACTCCTCCCAACACTGCGGATGCCACCGTTGCATCCCCTGTTGACCAGGACGTTCTGGAAGCCGGTCTCGCAGAATCCGTACATTGTGATCCCTCGGCCTTGAGCCGCACAATAGCTTTTTTGCTGGAGGAGACTAGAACCGGCATCACGAGGGCTCCTGTGGAAGGGCACGGCTTCAGCCGTGCCGCTCGCAGCAGAGAAGACTGCGGGCTTTAGCCCCTTAGGGCCAATGCGTACCGCAGCAAAGCATTCATGCGACCAGTTCTAGGGAGGACAAATTCAACCCCGGGCGATCGCCCGATTGGAGTCTGTCCTCCTTTCATGGGTTTTCAGTGCCATCAACCGGCACCGGTCGTGTTGTCGGCGGGTGCCAGCCTCATAGTCAAATCCCCAGCGGGCCCGGTTTTGGCCCGCTGGGGTGGAGGATACGGTCTAGAACGTAAAGATCGGCCCGAACTCCGTCCGGTGATCTTGCCATTCGTTGGATGGAACTCCGGCAATTGTGTACAGAGTGATTTTGTCCATTGCACGGGTGGCGTAGATCGACTGCTCGAAGCCGAACTGGCACCAATTGTTAACTCTGTAGTACAGGGTTGCTATGGCCGACTTGCCCATCAGCAGGGGCAATGGTGCCACGCTGTTGACGTGATAAAAGGCGTTACAGTTGTCAGTAATGGTGCAAAAGCTACCGCTAGGGTTATTCAGGTCCCTATCCACCACCTGGTCCTTGCCAACGGTGAAGAATAGCTGCCAGCCCGCGTTGTGGCCTTTCGGATCGGCATTGAACCACCGGGAAAGCGGCAAGCCGAGCTGGAGGAATCCGCCATAACTCCGGATGGGCCGCTGCGGAGCAACCACGGCGTTCCCGGTAGGGCATGAACCGTCGTCATTAAGCGCGGCGGTGCAGCCAAGGACGGCGCCACCGGCAGCAGCAAACGGACCGCCATCCGCAGTGACGTACGGCCCGGATACACCAGTCAGAAGGCTTGTGTCGGTGAAATAAGAGTTGATTTGGCCGCCGAAGTAGAAGCGCATGTCGCCTCCCTTATAGGCGGTCGCCACCAAGGTAAACCAACGGGTGGGGATTTGCGCCACGATCTGGCCGCCCCACATTTTGCTGGAGGCTTGAAAGCCGTTCGGAAAGGCAGCCTGTAAGGAGCAATCCAGCACGTCGTATTCACCGGTGCAAGACTCGTAGGAGCTGTTTGGAACGATCGATGTGCGCCGAGAACGGAATCCAGCGAAAGCGATTTGTGCCGGAGCGACGCCCTTGGCTTTGTCGAGTTGGAAGCTCAAGGCCACTCTGCCTTCCCACTCGGGACGGTCGGAGTCGGCGCCCTCGCGCTCGCCTTGCCCGATCTGGCCCTCGAAACCGGCGAGCGTCCCCGAGAGCTTCTCGATTTGGCTTGAGGTGGGCATCATGATCCCAAATTGACCCTCGAGATTGACGTGGTTTTCCCTGTTCAGCGTCTGTATAAACCCGCCCCGCAGTTGTGGCGAACGTTCGTAAGTGTTGCCCCAAAATGCGCCATTGAATGTGGTTTCCACTATGTTCATCAGAGCGCCGGATCCGAAAAGCGTCCAGTCCTCTCCGCCTACGAAGAAGATGTCAGTGTTCTCGCCGGCGTGGTAATCGAGGCGGACGAAGGCCAAACGCAGTTGCGGCATAGGTCTGGCAATCGAGGAAACGTCGCGGTTGTCGACTTCGCTGAAGTTGCCTTCGAAATCGCCCTCAATCTTGCCGGTAAGCGTCAGGTTCTTCGAAATATCCGGCCATTCCATGTTGAGCCCAAAGCGCGTGGCCCGCGCCTTGACGTGGACTTCGGGATCCTTCGTTGGGCCGGTGTTGAAGGTCGAGTTAGGCCCGGCAGTCAACCATATGCCGGGAAACGGGAAGTCGTCGCCATTGGGGTCGCTGCTGTCATGGACGACCGTCGCCTTGATGAAGCCGTAAGGTGCCAACGTGAGCGGGCCTACCTTGATACCGCTTAGACCGCCGGGCTTGGGGGCGTCGACTGGGAACGCCCGGACCGGAGCAATCGCAGCGACCACCGCCGGTGGGGCGGGCGGCGGTGGCGGCGCAGCCTGCATCGAGGATTGGGTTTCCATGGTTGCGAGGGACGTCGAGACGGCCTCCGTAACCGCAACCGGAGCCGCCGCGAGGGTGGAAGGTTGCGCTGCGGGGTTCGCGGCCGCGGACAAATCGGCTGCGCTCACTAAGCCCTTGCGACTGAGCGCTTCGACGAGAGCTTGAAATTGTGCTGCAGGCGCTGCATTTCGAATGGCATTGGCCTCTGTAGGCGCCAGGACACCCTTGGTCACGAGTACACCGATCAATGCCGTGACATTCGAATCGCCCGCGGTCGAGACCAGGCTCGGGCTTGGGCTTGGATTTGGGCTTGGGCTGGCCGCAGCCGGGCTAGCTTCTGCGTTGGTTGTGTTCGCTGCATCTCCATTTCCTGTTTTCGCGTCGTTGCTTCCCGCCATGACGGGCACAGCCGTGATGGCCAACACTAGCAGGCTCAACAGCCAGCTTTTCAGCTTCAACATAGACGGTGTCCTCCTCGTTCCGGCTCGGCTCAGGCTTTGGCTCAGAACATGGGGCGTAACGCTATGTCGTTTTCGCGACAGATGCTGTAACGCCGATCACCTATTAAAGTGACGGGCGTCACTGATCGATGAGGTTCCGCTGAACCAGACGAAAATCACAGCAAGGCTTTCTTCCATGAAATCCCAAGGCTTCCTGGTCCAAGACTTCGATTGCTGATCGATGGCAGCTAGGCGGGTACCACCCTCGATTCACTGAATATTCAACAAATTTTCATCAGTTATTAACAAATGGCGGGCTAGGCTGGCAGTTCGCTAAAAATGAACCATGAGCTGAAGGTGCGGTTACGACTTTGTTCACTATCTAAAACATTTATTTTGAAGGAGATAAAAACAATGAAACGAATTATGGCTGTGATGCTGTCGATGGCGCTCGCGGGGAGCGTGGTTGCAGCGCAGACCCAGCAAGCTACGACCACTGCAATGACAGCGAAGAGCCCGCGAAAGAAAGTTGCCAAGACATCTGGGCCGACGGTTTCAGAGCAGCTCAATGAGATGAAGCAGGCCATCGACGCGCAGCAGCAGCAGATCAAGCAGTTGACCGATGTGGTTCAAAGCCGCGATCAAAAGATTCAGCAACTGGAACAGCGGCTTGATCAGAGCCAGACCGTGGCTGTGCAGGCGCAGACCAAGGCGGATACTGCGGCTGCTCAAACGATGGAGCAACAGCAAACGGTGATGGCGCTCAAAAGCGATGTCACGGACTTGAAGACCACCGCCACGAACTCCGCGTTGACTCTGCAGGAGACTCAGAAGCGCATGGGCGATCTGGAGAGCCCGCTCGCCATCCGCTACAAGGGAATCACGATCACTCCTGGCGGATTCCTGGCGGGTGAATCGGTGTATCGCAATCATGCGACGGGCGGGGATGCTACTCCCTTTAACAGCATCTTTATGCCCGGAAGCGGTGCGAACAGGATTTCCGAATTCTTTGGTTCAGGCCGCCAGTCGCAGATCACAATGACGGCTCGGGGCAAGCTCAGCAACGTCAAGCTCACCGCTTATTACGAAGCTGACTTTCTCGCGGCTGGTACTAGTTCAAACAACAACCAGACGAACAGCTACGTCTTGCGTCAAAGGCAGGCTTGGGGTCAAGCTGAATCCAACAGCGGCTGGAGTTTCGTTGGCGGTCAAATGTGGACCTTGTTGACAGAGAACAGGAATGGAATCGACAACCTGAGCACAGCCAGGCCGATGACCATTGACCCGAATTATAATGTCGGCTTCAGTTTTGCGCGGCAGTGGGGCGCCCGCGTGGTTAAGAACTTCAATAATCGCTTCTGGCTGGCCGCCGCGCTAGAGAATCCCCAGACCACCTTTACGGCTACCAACGCCAACGCGAACTTCGCCTTGGGCAGTGACGGCGTTGGCGCCGGACTTTACAATCCCGGCATCACTGCTTGCAGCACCAGTAGCACCGGCGTCACCAGCTGTACCAACGCGGCCAACTATTCCTTCAACGCGATGCCGGACATCATCGTCAAGGCGGCCCTTGAACCTGGCTTCGGCCACTATGAAATTTTCGGTATCTTCAGCCGGTTCCGCGACCGCGTTTATCCTTGTGAGGTAGCGACGCAAGCCCCGACATTATGCGATACGGGTGTCGGCGGCGCCCTCGTCAATTCCGTGGTAGGGGCCTATAACTACTCTAGGAACGGCGGTGGACTGGGAGCGAACGGCCGTGTCTCCGCGTTCAATAAGCATGTGGATTTCGGCCTTCACGCCCTCTACGGGAATGGTATAGGCCGGTACGCCGCGTCGGGTCTGTCGGATGCCACCGTCGATCCCTATGGCAAGCTGGTTCCGTTGCGCAGCTATCAAGGTCTGGCAACGCTTGAATTTCACTATCCCAAGTTGGATGTGTACTTCTATGGCGGCGAGGACTATTTGGGACGGCGCTATCAAACTGACACCCTGGGTACCGGCAAGGTGGTGGGCTACGGAGCGCCAGGCTACTCTGACTCGGGATGCTACACCGAAACCTTGCCGTCGGCGTCGAGCCCGAGCGGCTACAATTTTGGAGGGGTCGGTAGCTGCAGTGGCCAAACCCAAAGGGTGATCGAGGGCACGTTCGGGTTCTGGATCAAACCATACAACGGTCCCAAGGGCAGAGTGCAGTTCGGCCCGCAGTATTCCTACATTAGCCGAGATGCGTGGACCGGCGCCGGTGCGACGGCGGGCACCTTCATTGCGCCGCACGGAATCGACAACGTGTTCTATACATCGTTCCGGTATTACTTGCCGTAGCGTGTGCGGTACCCTCGCCCCCTGCCCTGGGGGCGAGGGACTGTTTTCAAAACCGGAACGGTCTCCATCGCTCTCGGGCGTGAGAACCTTTCGTCCTTCGACCTGCAATTGGATGTGCACTCCCCCTCTCCGTGAACTTGCAGCGATTCCCGCAGGCTGCCAAAAACACGATGTGTAGTGGGTCCTTCCGGAACCTGGCGGGATGGAGAAGCGATCTTTCGATTACTGCCGACGGAACGATTCATCTGATCAAGGACCTCCAGGGTTTGACCACGCTGGAGTGGCACGGCAAGAAACTCGACATCTACTCCTACGTCGGAGCGGAGTACGCGGGCCGGACCTATGGCTCCTTCGTCTCGCCGAGCAGTGGCAAAACGGTGTACGTCGGCTACGGCTCACCCTCCTTCAACAATTACGGTTGCTACACCTAATTGCCTCCTGCCGTGAACACCGGCTTCACTCCTACTTCACCAGCCAATTGCACCGGCGACACGCGGGCAGTGATCGAGGGTACGGCCGGCTTCTGGTACGCCTTCTACAACGGGCCCAAGGGCAGGTTCCGGTTCGGCTCGCAGTACTCTTATGTGACGCGTCAGACCTGGTCTGGCGTCACATCCCTACCAACCGTCACACCAGTAACTTATGGATCGCCGGAAGGCCTCGACGGGATGGTCTTCACCTCGTTCCGCTACTACTTGCCGTAAAAGCAGAAAATAGTCCCGCGTCACTGTTTGACGCGGGACCACCAGGTTTAACGAACAGGTTAAGGACGCTGACAGTGACTCAATTTTCTGAGGGGAGCCTTTCCCTCAGGACGCCGCCGGCCCGGTTTTGGCTTACTCTCCTTTTCCGGGCCGGTGGTCTTACGGTTGAAACAAAGTTCAGAACGTGAATATCGGTCCGAACTCCTGACGCCAATCGTGCGCTTGGGTCACGTGACGTCCCTCGAAGAGTTTGCTGTCTGCGTGGCCGCGCGCGTATCGATATAGCTGGTTTCATTGACGAACGACACCCATGAGTTCAGCTTGTAGGTGATCGAAGCAGTGTCGAGGTCGGTGCATGCCAGACCGTTTGAGGCTGCGGCACGGGCATCCGAAGCCTTGGCGCGATCGGTGCCATACTGCAGATGGAGTACCCATCCTGCATTGTGGCCCTCTGGATTGGCGTTGAAGATTCGCGAGAGCGGGAAGCTTAACTCCGTGAATCCACCCGATCCGCCGACGGGCTGAAGGATGGCGGATTGGACACGCGTGTTCTGGCAATTGACAGTCGCGGCGGGCTGGCCGGTAGTGGTTCCACCTGAGCAGCCGAACAAGATGGGCCGTCCGCTTTCGGAAACACCGTTCCCCACCTCGAACAAACTGTTAGGTTGGAGCAAAACTGCGTTGACCCTCAATTCTGATCCGGGCGACTCCGCGGAGCCCCGAAGATGGGAGCTCCGCCGGAATCGCGGCTAGCGCTAGGTTTAGCTAGAACGTAAACACTGGCCCGAACTCATTGCGCCAGTTGTGCGCCTGTCGGACGTCCTTACCCTCAAAGAGCAGGTAGTGTGGTGTAATCACGCCGCTGGCCGATTCGTCATTGGCAGTGAAAGTGGCGATGTAACTGACTTCGTGCACAAACGTGACCCACTTGTTGAGCCGGTAGGTGAGCGAAGCAGAGTCGAGGTCGGTGCGGCCCAAGTGATTGCCGTGCTGGGCATCGGAGTATTTGGCGCGGTCGGTGCCATACCCCAGGTGCAGTATCCATCCGGAATTGTGGCCCTCCGGATTGGCGTTGAAGATGCGCGAGAGCGGGAAGCTCAACTCGGCGAATCCACCGGATCCGCCGGACGGTTGCAGGATGGCGGATTCGACAGGAGTGCCTTGGCAATTGACGATGCCGGTGCCGCCACTGATCCCCATCGGGCAGCCGAACGTGATGGACCGTCCGCTTTCAGAAATGCCGGTCCCCACAACACCACTTTCGGGGAACGTTAGGTTGTTGTAGACATCGTTGAGCTGGCCGCCGAAGAAGAACCGCATGTCATCGCCTTTGTAGTACTTGGCCGCAAAAGTTACCCAGGGCGTGGGCAACTGAATCTCAGCGGTCCAGATGTTCTGCGGGTTGCCGACCTGGGTGCCCCTGCCAAAGATCTGCTCCAGATTGCATGTCCCTGACGCCTCGGTGCAATTGGAGGCGCCGATTATCGACGTGGCGGTGGTGAACCCGACATTCTGACTGTTAACGGTGGTGAAGATTGTGGGGTCGTATGTGATTGTGCAAGGAAGCACGGTGCAAGTAAAATCGAGAGGGGTCAGAACGGTCTGTGCCGCATGGGGAATGATTTCGTTCATGCGAGCATGGTGGCCGCTGAAGATGATCTGGGCTGGTGCCACGCCTTTCCAGTTGTGCGATAGCGGGAACTGGAAGACCACGCGAGCCTCCAGTCCGGGCTGATTGGACTCGGCGCCGGCGCGGTCGCCGAAGCGCAAGCGTTGGTCGACGGTGAGTGCGGAGGAGCCTGCAATCGGCATCACGATAGCGAACTCAGGCTGAACCTTGAACTCACCCGAATGGAATTGCACGCCGGTTTTGAACATCGGCATGCGCTCATAGAGAGATCCCATACCGACGCCTAAGCCCGTGGTTTCGAACAGGCTGGGGAGAGTGGATGAGCCGAGCAGCGACCAATCCTCGCCGAACTCTGCGAACCAGGGAAGGTCGCCAATTTTATGGTCGAGGCGCATCCAGGCCAGGCGAAGCGAGAACTGGGAACGGGCGTCGCCACTGATGTTGCGGTTATTGACGTCGGTGTAGTCGCCTTCAAAGTCGCCTTCCACTCGGCCGGTGATGGTAAAGTCCGAACCCTTGGGGACCCATTCAGTCTGGGCGCCAATGCGGAAGCCGCGGGCCTTGATATGGACCTGGGGGTCGGACGTAGGACCCGTATCGGCGAGGAGGAGCGGGAGGGGCCAGTCCTGGCTGCCGAAGGTGGGCCCGCCGCTGGAGGCGGTATCGGAGGCAGCGGTGGCCTTGTAGAAGCCGTAGAGCTTCAGTTTGGCGCCACTGCCCAGTCTGATGTCAGGAATCATCCCGTCCTGCTTAGGGATGTCGATAGGCAAAACCCGTAGCGGCGTTACCGCGGGTATGACTGTGGGCCCCGACGGAGCCGGCGGTGTTGCAGGCACAGCCGAGGAGGCTTGCGCCGCGTTCGAACTGTGCAGTACGGTGTTTAACAGACGCGGCCCAGACAAGTCCATGCTCACGGGCGCGACCGTTGCCGTGTACTCCGTCTGACTGATCAGGCCCTTCTCCACGAGCAATTGAGCGAGGCGCGCGTTAGCCTCTTCTGGAGAGGACGCTTGGTTGACCATTGCTACTTCGCCAGGGGACAAAATCCCCTTGGACTGAAGCAATAGCGCGAGAGGGTTGTTATTGGCCGTGTGGTTTTCCTGCGCCTGGGCCATAGCCGTAAACGCCAGAGCAAGCACGGAACTCAACAAAATCAAACGTGAGACGGTTTTTTTCACTTGGATAACCTCCGAGACGGATTTGCGATCGTTGGCTCGATACAAACGTGTAGCTGCCCTATCCAGACAGATGGGCTGGATTTAACGGCCCTACATACTCTTACAGCGAGTTCGATGTCAAGCTATTTCTCCGTTGGAACTGGGCCGATCATCCGCAGGGCATTCCTTCTCTGCACAACTGCACAAGTGATAGCTTGGATCGGTACTCGCTTCCGCCGGATGCGGAATTCGGAATTGCAACCTGAGCCTGCTTCCAAGCGCCAAAATAAATGGCCATCAGTGACTTGCGTGATCTGGCTGTCCTTGGGTGCTCATGTATAATTTGCTGGCATTCGATCCACGCATGGATTTGATTTGAGATGAGTATGCCAGGACATTCTCGGGCACGAGTAAGCTTCGCGTCGGCACGCCGGATCGCAGTAGTTCTTCTAGCCATCTGCGCTCTCACGGTAAGCCTTGCTACTCGTTACACAGTACTAGGTCCGGGAGTCCAGCCAGAAGTCCGGAAGACCACCACTGTAAAATCGCAGTCCCCGGATGGCCAGCGGCAGCACCTGCTTGGCGACGGACTCCAGTGGATGGCTCCCGCTTCCAGTTTCACGCTCTTTCAGCCGCCGCGCCCTTCCGTTCTTACTGTCGTGGCGGTGGTCCCATCCATCAATCTGAACTTTGAGACTTGGCTTTACAACCGCCCTCCTCCTTCCTCCTAACTTCGACGTTTTGCCAACCCTGCTTCGTACAATCAGCCCCAGAACGCCGGCGTGGCTTGATCGGGTTCGGGCTCAGTGCGAGAATCCTCAACGTCAAAGTTCGGGCTCGGGTGGGGGCTAGCGGCGCGTTGTCTGGCGTGAGCCGGTCGGCCCGAATTCTTGTAAGGCCGACCACTACTAATTTGCCAGCGCTGAAGTTCGAAATGGGTGACTGTGGGCATGCATAAAGGATCATCTTTCTTAATTCTTGATGGAAGAGTGGCCGCCATCGCTCTGATCGCGCTCTGTATCGGTGCGGCGGAAGGCTGCGGTCATTCCGGTGGCTCCTCTCCATCGGCGTCCGCCGATGCACCTATGCCTGCCGCTGTGGTGCAAGTTCGACGCACGCCGCTTTCCAACACACTCTCCATCGCGGGGGAGTTCACGCCCTACCAGGAAGTGGAACTCCACGCCAAGGTCGCGGGATACATCCGGAACATCAACGTAGACATTGGCGACCATGTCCACAAGAATCAGGTACTCGCCGTTCTTGAGATTCCGGAGTTAGTGGCGCAGCTAGAAGCCGCCGCCGCGGGCGTGCGCCATAGTCAAGAGGAAATTACCCGCGCCCAGAATGAGGTAAGCCGCGCGGAGGCGGATCACGAAGCGCTGCATGCTGCTGCCACCCGACTGAGACAGGCGTCGGAGGCGCGTCCCGGCCTGATCGCGGAGCAGGAACTCGACGATGCTACCGCTAAAGATCGCTCGACGGAGGCGCAGGTGGAATCCGCCAAGTCGGAGTTAGCAGCGGTCCGGCAGCAATTGGAAGTCTCACAGGCTGATCAGCAGCATTATGCCGCGCTCTCTGAATATTCGCGAATTACGGCTCCGTTCGATGGTGTCGTGACTTGGCGCTACGCCGACACCGGATCGCTCATTCAGGCGGGCACTTCCAACGTGAGTTCGATGCCAGTCGTGAAACTTTCGCAAGTGAATGTATTGCGTTTGCGGATTCCCGTGCCCGAATCTCTGGCCGCCAGCGTGCACGATGGAGAGCCGGCTGACATTCGCGTGAAGGCAACCGATGAACACTTCTCGGGCAAAGTCATCCGCTCGACCGATTCACTCGACCGGTCGACCCGTACCATGCAGGTCGAAGTGGACGTGCCCAATCAGGACTATAAGCTGACCCCCGGAATGTATGCGGAGGTCGCATTGCGGGTGCAAAATGATCCGAACGCCCTGACCCTTCCCTTGCAGGCGATCAATCGAGGGGAAGGTAAGACCACCGTGCTCCTGGTCAATCCGCAAAACCATGTGGAAGAGCGCGAGATTCGCACGGGAATCGAAGGCTCCGATCGCATTCAAGTCCTATCGGGGCTAAATGAGGGCGACCGCGTGATCGTGGGCAACCTTGGGGCGTACCGGTCCGGACAGCATGTCGATCCCAAGATGAGTACGATGGCGGACCAGAAGTACACCGCGGAACAGGGAGCGCATTAGACATGCCCGGTTTCGCCATAAGATATCCGTTCTTCATTATCATGCTGTGCCTGATCATCGCAGTGGTCGGCGTAACGACCGTGGCACGCATGCCGGTGGATTTATTCCCCAACATCAACATCCCGGTGGTGGTGGTCGCGACGTTTTACTCCGGGATGCCGCCGGAGCAGATCGAAGCTAACATCACTAACCCGTTCGAAAGGTTTTTTACGCTCGGGAGCGGTATCGACCACATCGAGTCGCGTTCGTTGACTGGGGTCAGTCTTATCAAGATCTACTTCCAGCCGGGGACCAACCCGGATGCAGCCGTCAGTGGCATCTCGAATCTGGCCATGGCGCAATTGCGGCGATTGCCACCGGGCACGCTGCCACCAGTGGTACTCAAGTTCGATGCTTCCAGTTTGCCGGTCTGTTTAATTACGTTGCAGGGCCAGGGGTTGAATGAGACGGAACTACACGATCTAGGGCAGTTTAATGTTCGCAACCAGATTGCCAACGTGCCCGGAGCCTCGGTGCCACAGCCCTTCGGCGGCAAATACCGGCAGATTCAAGTCTACGTGGACTCGCTCAAGCTGCAGGCCCATCAGTTGAGCCTGATGGACGTAGTGCGCACGGTGAACGAAGCGAACGCGATCCTGCCGGCGGGGGACGTGCGAATTGGCCCCAAGGATTACAACATTTACACCAACAGCCAGTTGCCGACGACCGCGGAGATTAACCGGCTGCCGCTGAAGTCGGAAGGCAATGCGGAATTGATGGTGGCCGACGTCGGCCACGCCGAAGACGCTGCCGCCATCCAGACCAACATCGTTCGCGTGGATGGCCAAAAGTCGGTGTATCTGCCCATTCTCAAGCAGGGGGGAAACAGCAATACCATCGCTATCGTTGACGGGATCAAGAAGGCGGTGGGCGATCTGCTCGATATACCCAAATCGCTTGTAACTAAGGTGGTGTTCGATCAGTCCATCTATGTAAAGACGGCAATTTGGAATGTCTTGCAAGAGGGCGGCATCGGTTTAATGCTGACCGCGGCCATGATTCTCCTTTTCCTGGGCAGCATTCGCGGCACTTTCTCGGTCATGCTTTCGATTCCTTTGTCCTGCTTGGCGGCATTTTTGGCGCTGAATGCTACCGGCGGAACCATCAACACCATGGTGCTGGGCGGCATCGCACTGGTGCTCTCCCGGCTCATCGATAACTCAGTCGTCGTCCTGGAGAATATCTTTCGCCACCTGGAGATGGGAGAGGCTCCCGCCATCGCGGCGGAAAAGGGAGGTAACGAAGTTGCCTTGGCGGTTCTGGCGGCCACGCTCACCACCGCCATCGTTTTCTTTCCCGTGGTCTTTCTCTATGGGGTCAGCCGTTTTCTATTTACCGCGCTGGCTTTGGGGATCGTGCTCTCCCTTGGCGCATCGTATTTCGTGGCGATGAGCGTCGTCCCGCTTTTTTGCGCTCAGTTCATTCATAGCGCGCATGAAATCGGAGCGGAAAGCGGTGGCACGCCGGGTTTACTACAAAGGATTCTGGGGCCGTTTAACCGGGGCTACGAAGCAATTCTCAAAATGTATGACCGTGCCATTGAGGCCAGCCTGGCACGGCCAAAGCTAACGGTCGCCTCCATTCTGGGAGCATTCTGTCTGAGCCTAGCGCTTTCGCCTCTGCTGGGAGTGTCGTTTTTTCCGCGTACCGACCCGGGGCAATTTGTCATCAATATCAAAGCCCCGACCGGATCCCGCCTTCAGCTAACCGATGCCTACATCAAGCGGGTTGAGGAGGACATACGCCAGGTTGTTCGGCCCGCCGATTTGGACATGATCGTCTCCAATATCGGCATCACGCCGGATTTTTCAGCGATTTACACGAGTAATTCCGGAGAACATACGGCCTTCGTCCAGGTCAGCCTCAAGAAAGAGCACGCGGTCGGCAGCTATGAATACATGCGTCGCGTGCGCTCGAAGCTCGCCCGGGATCTGCCTGAGCTCTCCACTTACTTTCAGTCTGGTGGACTCGTGGATTCAGTCGTCAATCTCGGTTTGCCTGCTCCCATCGACATCCAGGTGAGCGGCAACGACCAGAAACAGGTCTATGCCACGGCGACTGAGATGGCGCGGAAGATTCGTGGCCTCCACGGAGTGAGTGACGTGCTGATTCCGCAGGACTTGGATTACCCGGGCATCCAGCTCGACATTAATCGTGAGATGGCTGCGCGCCTTGGACTATCCGCTCAGGAGGTTACCGACAATGTGATCACGGCGCTCTCCTCCAACGGCATGATCGCTCCAAGTTACTGGGTCGATCCCAACAACGGGAATAACTATATGCTCACGGTGCAGTATCCGGAAACCCAGGTTCAATCGCTTCTCGACCTCAAGCAGGTGCCATTACATGCCGCAGGCAACGCGAGCCCAACCGAGCTGGAGGCTGTGTCGGACCTGACGATGATCAATACACCGACGGAGGTGGACCATTACCAGCTCCGTCGCGTCATTGATGTCTATGTTGCGCCCGCCAATGAGGATCTCGGAAGTCTTGCCACCAAGGTCGATAAAGTGATCGCCGGCACAAAACTGCCCGAAAACGTGCGCGTCACCATGCGCGGTTCTGTGGAGGGCATGCGGCAATCATTCCGGAGCTTCGCCATTGGTCTGGGATTGAGCATCATTCTGGTTTATTTGATTCTCATGGCGCAGTTCGCCTCGGTGAAAGATCCGTTCCTCATCTTACTCGCCGTGCCTCCCGGGTTTACCGGCGTGATTCTGTTCCTGTTGCTTACCCGTACCACCGTCAACGTCATGTCTCTGATGGGCGTCATGATGATGGTTGGCATCGTGGTGTCGGATTCGATCCTGATCGTGGAATTTGCACGCGAACTCCGTCGTCAGGGGCAGCCGTTGCTGGAGGCACTGAAGAATGCCTGCCATGTTCGTCTTCGCCCCATCATGATGACTACGTTCGCGACCCTGCTCGGACTTATTCCTCTGGCTCTCGCCCTGGAGGCCGGCAGCGAGCAATATGCACCGCTGGCGCGCGCCATCATCGGTGGACTAAGCCTCTCTTTTCTGGTGACGCTGTTTCTTGTTCCGGCGGCGTACCTGCTCCTGCATCGTGATGAAGAACGCAACCATACGGAGACGGCATGACGAGGAAAGCTAACCTCGAACATTGCCTTCAACTCCCGGTGATTGGAGCGCGCTAAGGATGTCTACCTTTGCGATCAAGTATCCGTTCTTCATCATTACGATCTGTCTGATTATCGCCGTGGTGGGGGTGACCACGGTGGCGCGCATGCCCGTGGATTTGTTTCCCGACATCAACATCCCAGTTGTAGTAGTCGCTACGTTCTATTCCGGCATGCCTCCGGAACAGGTTGAAGCCAACATCACCAACCCATTCGAACGTTTTTTCACCCTGGGCAGCGACATCGATCATATCGAGTCGCGGTCGCTGACCGGGGTCAGCCTGATCAAAATCTATTTCCAGCCCGGAACTGACCCGGATGCAGCCGTCAGTGGCATCTCGAACCTGGCGATGGCGCAATTGCGGCGTTTGCCCCCGGGCACGCTGCCACCAGTAGTGCTGAAGTTCGATGCTTCCAGTCTGCCGGTGTGTTTAATCACATTGAAAGGCCAGGGACTGAATGAGACTCAGTTGCACGATCTGGGACAGTTCAACGTTCGCAACCAGATTGCCAACGTGCCAGGCGCATCGGTGCCACAACCCTTCGGCGGTAAGTACCGACAGATCCAGGTCTATGTTGACCCAGTGAAGTTGCAGGCTCATCAGTTGAGCTTGATGGATGTGGTTCGCACCGTGAACCTGTCGAACACGATTCTCCCCGCGGGGTTTGTGCGGATCGGACCCAAGGATTACAACATCTACACGAACAGCCAGTTGCCCACAACAGCGGAAATCAACCGCGTGCCGCTGAAGTCGAAAGGCAATGCGCAGTTGATGGTGGCCGATATCGGCCACGCCGAAGACGCTGCTGCCATCCAAACGAATATTGTTCGCGTGGATGGGCAAAGATCGGTCTATCTCCCAATCCTCAAGCAGGGCGGGGACAGCAACACCATCGCCATCGTCAACGGCATCAAGGCGGCTGTGGGCGATCTGCTGGATGTACCGCAGTCTCTCGTGACCAAGGTGGTGTTTGACCAATCACTCTATGTGAAGACGGCGATATCAAACCTGGGTAGTGAAGGTGGTATTGGTCTGGTGCTGACCGCACTGATGATCCTGATTTTTCTCGGCAACTTCCGCGCGACGCTAGCCGTGATGCTCTCGATTCCACTCTCCGCGCTGGCTGCATTCCTGGCGATAAATGCCAGCGGCGGATCGATCAACACCATGGTCCTCGGAGGACTCGCGCTGGCATTCTCGCGTCTGATCGATAATTCGGTGGTGGTGCTGGAAAACGTTTTCCGTCATTTGGAATTAGGGGAAACGCCCGAGATCGCCGCCGAGAAGGGTGGCCGCGAGGTGGCAATGCCCGTGCTTGCTGCCACCTTCACCACGGCGATTGTCTTTTTCCCGGTCGTCTTTCTTTATGGGGTAAGCAGATTCCTGTTCACCGCGCTTGCCGCGGCGGTTGTCTTTTCCTTGTTTGCGTCCTACGCGGTAGCAATGACGGTGGTGCCTCTGTTTTGCGCTCACTTGATCAAGTCACCGCATGGCGAAGCGGCGCACCACACGGGGAATAACGCGTTCGCACGTTTTGTCCGGTGGTTTAATCGCCGCTACGACCGCATGCTTATGCACTACGACATCGCCGTGAGGCGCAGTCTCCTGCGGCCATTAGCAACGTTCATCGGAATCCTCGGCATTTGCCTGTTTAGCTTCGCGCTCTATCCGCTCCTGGGCCTCGGCTTCTTCCCGCGGACTGACCCTGGCCAGTTCGTAATCAATATCAAGGCTCCTACGGGCACGCGCCTCGAATTGACCAATCAGTACATCAAACATGTTGAAGAGGACATTCGTCAGGTCGTCTCGCCGCGAGATCTGGAGATGATAGTTTCGAACATCGGAATCACTCCAGATTTCTCGGCGATCTATACAAGCAATTCCGGACAGCACACGGCCTTCGTGCAGGTCAGCCTTAAAAAGGGGCACGCGGTTGGCAGTTATGAATACATGCGCCGGGTGCGTGCAAAACTGGCGAATGATCTGCCGGAACTTTCGACTTACTTTCAATCGGGAGGACTGGTGGATTCGGTTGTCAATCTCGGCTTGCCCGCTCCTATCGACATTCAGGTCAGCGGTAACGACCAGAAGCAGGCCTATGCTATGGCGACCGAGATGGCGCGGAAGATTCGTGGCATTCACGGAGTCAGCGACGTACTTATTCCGCAGGACTTGGACTATCCCGGAATCCGGCTCAAGGTGAACCGCGAAATGGCTGCGCGCCTGGGGTTGTCGTCGCATGAAGTTATCGACAATGTGATTACGGCGCTATCTTCCGACGGCATGATTGCTCCCAGTTACTGGGTTGATCCCAACAACGGGAACAATTACATGCTCACGGTGCAGTACCCGGAAACCCAGGTCAATTCCATTACCGACCTCAAGCAAATACCGCTGCACGCCAAAGGCAACATGAACTCCACCGACCTGGAAGCCGTATCTGACTTGGAAATGATCAACACGCCCACGGAGGTGGACCACTATCAGATTCGCCGCGTCATCGATGTATATGTTGCGCCGACCGGTGAAGATCTTGGAGGTCTTGCCAGCAAAGTAGACAAAGTGATCGCCAACACCAAACTGCCCGAGAACGTGCGCGTCACCATGCGCGGTTCCGTGGAGGGCATGCGGCAGTCGTTCAAGAGTTTTGGCATCGGTCTCATACTGTCGGTCATTCTGGTTTATCTGATCCTGATGGCGCAGTTCTCCTCGTTCATCGATCCGGTGATTATCCTGCTGGCGATTCCACCGGGCATCACGGGCGTCATTCTGTTTCTGCTGGCAACGCATACGACCGTCAATGTCATGTCGCTGATGGGAGTCATCATGATGACGGGGATCGTAGTCTCAAACAGCATCCTCATCGTCGAGTTCACGAACTCTCTGAGAAGAGAAGGCATGCCGATCGAGGAAGCTGTAGCGACTGCCTGCCGTGTGCGCTTGCGACCAGTCTTAATGACCTCGTTGGCGACGATTCTCGGCATGATTCCGATGGCCCTTGCGCTGGAGGCGGGCAGCGAACAGTATGCTCCACTGGCGCGGGCCATTATTGGAGGGCTCACGATGTCGGTCATTGTGACCGTTTTCATCGTGCCCGCCGCATATCTGTTGATCCATCGGCGAGAAGAAGAGCTGGCGCCAGCCGCGCAATGATAATAACGAGGTCATAAGTAAAACCATGAAGATGAAAACACTTTGCATTGTGTGCATTGCGCTTGTGTCGTGTGCGGGATATCCGCAAAACTCGCAGGTCGACCCACCGCTAATAGTGCAGAGTTTGTCTTCTGCCCCGGTACTGCAGCCAATTCCAAGTCAAGCCGCGCCCATGGCTGCAAATGGGCATCCATCCTCCGATTCCCCGGCTAACGCCGGGATACCGGTCTCTCTGTCATTGAAGCAAGCAGAGGCGCTGGCGCTGAAGAACAACCCGCAAATATCGGTGGCTCGGCTGACGGCCCTGGCTTCCCACCAAGTCACACGGGAAGTGCGTTCAAGTTTGTGGCCGACCGCAACCGGCAACCTGACAGGCGTAGATTCCAAAGACAACAGTCGCATCACAGCCGGCGGACTCAACAATCCCATCATCTATGAGCGCGCCGCCGCGGGTGTCTGGGTAAGTCAGTTAATAACTGACTTCGGGCGCACCACGAATTTGGTCTCAAGTGCCAACCTCGCTGCCAAAGCCGAAGATCAAAACGCCGCGGCTACTAAAGAGCAGATTCTTCTGACTGTGGATCAAGCTTTTTACGGCGCGTTGCAAGCTCAAGCAGTGCTGACCGTGGCTCAGCAAACCGTAAGTGCACGGCAGAACGTTACTGATCAAGTGGAAGCATTGTTCAAGAGCAAGCTGAGGTCTGAACTTGATTTCAGTTTTGCCAACGTCAACCTCGCCCAAGCCAAGCTGCTTGTGCTCGATGCGGAGAATAACGAGAACGGAGCGCTCGCCACGCTGTCCATGATACTGGGCTATTCAAGAACGCAGACCTTTCAGTTAGTCGAGGACACAACGGCGATTGCTGCACCTTCCAGCAATGTGGATGATCTTATTTCACAGGCTCTGGCGGCGCGCCCGGAAATCTTATCGTTGGAATTCCTAGAGCAATCTGCTCAGAAGTTCCACACCGCCGAACGCGACTTATTTCTCCCCAATATCCGTGCCATGGGCGCCGTAGGGGACACACCTGTGCGAGACCCGGTTCTCTCCAATTGGTATGGTGCGGTTGGTGTGAACGTTGAAATCCCTTTGTTTAACGGTTTTCTCTACACAGCAAGGTCACGGGAGTCGAGTCTCAGAGCGCAAGCGGCCCACGACCGTCTGGTGGATCTTCGCAATCGGATCTCACGCGACGTGCGCACCGGTTGGCTCAACGCGAATACAGCGTACGCGCGACTCAGCGTCACTCAGCAATTGTTGGATCAGTCGAATTTGGCGCTCGATCTTGCCCAAACACGATATCGCTTGGGACTAAGTTCCATCGTTGAGTTGAGTCAAGCGCAGCTCCAGCAGACCCAAGCCCAGATCAGTAATGCTCAGGCGGCCTACGATTACCGCCTCGCTTTGGCCGTCCTGCAATATGAGACGACCGGCTTCTAGGAAAAGCCTGTTTTGAAACGAGAGAGAAGCTCTATGAGGCGAATCGCCGATCTTGTTCCATGTACACTTGCCGCGAATGGGAGAACGAGATTAACCAAGCCACGGAGGATCTTAGGAGTGACGGTCCCATGGCAGACCACCTGACCTGGGGGGAGAGGGATTCTGATGACAACCTATTTGAATACGACGGACCCTGCCGGACGAAAGCCGCCTACGTTCGGAATCGGACAGTTCCTGTTTATAGTCGTCTTGGCAGTCATCCTTTTTCTGCTTGGCCAAAGCATGTTACGCCACCGCTTCTTTGAAGGCGGCCGGGTCCACCGGAACGACTCCATCGGGCAATAGCAGAAGAAAGTCCTGGTCGCGGATTTGAATGGTGCCAAGCTGCGCGTTTCCTTGACGTGAAGGTCTGTTGTGAAGGACTCACTCGCAATTGATGACTTGACGCCAACTTGTGCGATAGCATTGCCATCCCATTCAGTTAGAGGGGAACGCACGGCGCACTACTTCCGGCAGCGGGATCTCAGAAGAGCATCCGTGCCGTGAGCACCAGCGCATGATTGTAGGTGTGGAATTGTGTGGTTGCGATCTGCATTCCTCCGCCGAACATCAGAGCGAGACGGTTGCGAAGATCGCGTTCCAACTTAAACTTGCTGAGCATCAGCCCGGGCGTGACAAAGTTCTGTTTGCGGCCGTCGTTCGGGCCGCCATGGTAGAAAGTCGCGTTGTTCTCGATCTCCGGCCAAAAAAACTTGGCCGATGTGATACTGCGTCACCGCGTTCCACACCACGACGCGGCCGAGTTTCGTCGTGTCGTCTGCGGGCAGGATTGCTCCCAGCGTCGATTGCACGTCGAACCTTCCGAAGCCCTTGCCCGCGCATAAGGTGGGCGAAATCGTGGACGCGAGACTTCCGTTCTTGAAGCTGCCTGTCGGCATGGTGCCGGCCAGAGAAAAACTCACCGAATAATTTTCGCCCTCTTCATTGGCAGCCGCCAGACGGTACTTCAGCGAAAGGGAAACATCGCCAAAGCCATCCTCGGCCTTAGAGTTGTGCTGGATATAGGGAGGCAGCAGCGCATCGAATTCCAACTTATACCAGGGCACCACATTGAAGCCCTTAGTGTTGTCGTAGTTCCAGGTATCTGTGCCCGCAGGTGCGATCTGGCGGACGAAATCGGTGCGGGCCACTTGCAACAGGCCTGACGATGCCGTGACCACGGGGATGGGCCAAGAAGGCTGCTGCGCCAGCGTGGCGCGCACTCGATCTTCCCAGCTTGCGAAGAACCCTTCGCTCTGCGCAGCACATAGAGCGCGGCCGCCAATTATAACCACTACGCACACCAAAACCGTTACCCTCTTGGAAATCACAATTCCTACTGCTTGAATTTCAAAAACTTGTTCTCGTTAGAGCTTCTAATTGGAACTTTTCGTTGATAACCCCACGCGAACCGGTGTCAATCTTTTTAGCCACAATCTGGGGAAGAGTCCATAGTCGGAATCAATTACTGGACGAGCTTCGACAGCCTGTGGTTGAAGGATCGTTGGCAGGCTGCGGAAATGCGCCTGCCTGGTTTTGTGTGGATAGTTTTGCGTGCGGTGGATGTTGAGAAAGGGTTGATCATTAAACTGCTGTTGGTGGGATCTGAGTACGGCAGCAAGGAAGAGTTTCGTGCAAGCGTGAAACTAAATGATTGCGGGTATCTGCGGCTGCAGCCCTCCGGTCGCACCGAGAAAGTAGCTTCGGACGTTGATTCAAAAGGGGGAGCGGCCCAGGCAGCAGGGTTGGGTGGTTCGAGTCACTGGATGGCGACACCGGCGAGCCCGGGAAGGATAGCTGCCAGATAGTCGCGCACGGAGATTTTCAGCTATCGGCGGCTTCCCACGGTTGTTGGAATCATTTCCACTAGACTCACTGCAGTGGCGTCCGCCTCTTGCGGGAGCGCTGTATCAGCTACTACCCGTTTGCGGCCTTAGCGGCAATGCATTCTGGTGTGGCATGCCGTGCACAGCGTGATCAAGTTAACGCACGCGTGCCCTTCAGCGTGCACTGATCGCTGCGATCCGGAACTTAACGGAGGAACTCATGACGAAAACATCGAAGAAAAGAAATAACCCGCGATCCGTCGTTACCGATCGTGAGAAAACCTCGTCGCGCCGCGAACGCAGTATGATGGCTCAAAGCCGGACGGCGGCTAGCAGCAACTGGGAGAGTATTAAGCAACCGTCGTCGCCCCCGAGCAGCGATGGCCCGCTGAAGTTCAACACGAAAGGCTGGTTCGAAAACAGCCCGTCTTGGGCTGCAGTAGAACGCACGTTTGGAACATCAGACGGACACCTAACAGGCTGCGGAAAAAGGGACGCCGCGACTTAGATTCTCTCCAGTCACCGTGATTTTGTGACTCGGGGAAGGGTTTTGGCTGCATCCGCTGGTGTCCCGCGGATTCATTTTCCGGCCTGCGAACACAC
>Ga0208821_1000509_pt1 | contig 29875 bp, 25 predicted proteins | sample June2015DPH_20_5_FD_184720 | JGI IMG/M metagenome (GOLD analysis project Ga0208821, IMG submission 184720) | Peatland microbial communities from SPRUCE experiment site at the Marcell Experimental Forest, Minnesota, USA - June2015DPH_20_40... | ecosystem: Environmental > Terrestrial > Soil >... | reverse complement strand
GCCAAAAAGTGACCGGCTTGAAATCGGAATCCGCGCCCGGCTTCATCCCGGAATCGTGCCCGAGTTCATTTCGGAATGCTGCCCGGGATGATTTCGGAATCGTGCCCACCTTGCCCCGGAATCCGCACTTTCGGAATCGACTCGAACTCGGAACGGTCGGGGCCGTAGTTCCGGTCACTTGTTCGCCCGGTGTATATTGCGGCGGTAAGGAGGCTTGCGATCCGAAAACAGGGCCGAGAGTCAAGTTGAACCCATGTATCGGCTCGAGCGAGCCACCCACAAAGTAATGGTTCAATGGGTAGACAGAAGCACCCAGAAATGGTTCTGTCGGTAGATATCTCTGCCACCACGGTGCTTTGACTCCCGGAAACATGTCCTCCCTCTTGATAAAGATACTGACGCCGACCACCACCGCAGCTTGTGGGCTATTCGATTGGAGGAGTTGGTAGCTTGTCGGTGGTGTCGGATTTGATGTTGCTGGCGCTTGCGAGTAACAAGCCCCTGATGGTCCACTCCCTGAGGACGGAGGGGACGGACAAGCGACCCAAGAGTAGGAACGATTACCTATCGAATCATAAGCCAAACCGCTCACTAGCGCGCCACGCACGAAGTGGTGGACTTCAAACCTCCCATAGAAATCAGCCGGCGGGCTTGGAGGTGTTGTCGCGGAAGCAGTGGTTGCGGGAGCTGCCGGCGCCGTCGCAGCGCTCGTGGTCGCTGTAGAGGTCGCCGTTCCAGAGGCTGCGGTTGTGCAATTCGGAGTGCCCGGTGTACTTCCGTTGCCAGCGGCGAGCGTTTGAACGCAGGCCGACTGAGGCTGTAGGGTTTCGTTCGTAACCCGGTACCTCTGAAATTGCTCAGTCCCTGTGATCGAGTAAAAGACCATCAAGTTCCCTGAATTGCTTTGTAGATCAACGTTTAAAGGTATAAGCGGGGCCCGATAAGTGTCGTAGACAGCATTGATTGCGGCAAACGTTTGAGCTTCGGCCGAATTGAGATCGACAATTGCATGGCGCAACGTGTCGAGCTTAGCGTTAGCAGCAGGGATTTCGACTAGCTGTAATGAGTCTCCTGTTCCCCAATCAGGAAAACCGTCATTCTCAACGCACGGCAGAGCCGTGTTTCCGGGGAGGCACGGCTCCGCCTGGTACGGGATGCGGCAGTCCTCCGTGCCCGTCTTCGTCAGGACCGTGCACTTTGGCATTTGCAGCGCGCTTCGGGTCTCAATGGAAAACTGCTGCATGTCCTGGCGGAGTCCACACAGCCGGTCCTCTAGGCTATCTCGTCCTTTCCGATCGATGTATGAGCTTGGCTCCTTCCCCTGGTTCATATAGAGGTCCACGATACGGGCAATCGTGGGGGCATCCAACACCGGGGTCGAGCCAGCATATCTCTGGGTAAGAAGCACCCGAATCTCTGCGGCATTCCTCTGCCGCAAATACTCTTTCGCTATCTGCCTCAGGTCATGCAGTATGGTGATAGCCGCGTTGATGTTTTGATACTCATGGTTGAGCAATCTCACGCTATCTTCATAAGTATCCACCTGACTCCGCAGATTAACCAATACATCGACGACCGGGTAATTTTGAATCTTCGCGTTGATTCGCTGGACGTCGGCTACGATTTGGTTGATCTGACCTGTGAGTTGATCAAACTCGGACTCTGCTTGTTCGAGAGGAACGCCGTGGTGGGGTGGGGTGGGAAAAAAGCTTGCGTTAATTGAGGCGGTTTCCCACACAAAGTTCGTCGTCGTGCCTCCCAAGGTTGCTTCACCTTGGAGCGGCGCTGGTGGTACAGGCGGTGGCAATGGTGGTTTGGGGGGGGGTGGTGCAGACGGTATTGTGGCTGGAGTGATTCCTCCAGTGAGGCTGTCCAGTTTGCTGTTGTATTGGTCGAAGAGACCCTTGAGAAAGCGACGCAACTCCTTGACAGTTGCTGCATCATCCTGGAGCCTTTGGAAGGGGCGATCAAAGGTCTCCTCGTTCAACAGATAACCCACAACCGCGTCCGTCGTCAGCGTCGTCGGCCCGGCAAGACCACCCTTGGCGGCGGGGCTTGGTGCCGCCGCTGGCGCGGCGGTTGGCTGCGCAACGGCTGGTGCACTGGGCATCCCGCGCAGTTCGGGGAGGCCACTCGAAAGTACGAAGACAGAAGTTGTGGTGACACTAAATACCTGCTTAAGGCGGCGGTTGGCGATCCATACCTCTGCCGGCCTTCCGTCGCAAAGGAATCGCGGCGGGGGCTGTGGAAGTGCGGCCAAGGGAAATACCCCATATGCATCCGGAGCACGTCGCACATCGCCTTTGAAGACAATTCTTGCGGTTCTCGTATTGGCATCATACAGGAGCACGGGTCTGCCAAAATCGTTTTCGCGGCATGGGTCCAAAGCCGTTGCCGCTCGGCGATCTTCTTCTTTGCTGGCCGGTTCGCGCGCAGAAAGGGCCGTTGAGCACATCGCCAAACACAAGATCACTTTGCCCAATCCTAGGAATGACGCATTAAATCGCATAGGAGGGATCTCCTAACAACTGAAATTCGAGTAAGGTCTTCCGCAGGTACGCGTCAAGTGTGGGCGCCGACTGCCGCAAACTCAACCTCGCAGCCTGTAGGCACGATCCCAGGGTGGCTTTCGGCTGGAGTGACTGGTTAAAAAACCCCCGTGCCAAGGCATCCGCGTCGATCAACGTCTGAGGCTGTGGCGTAGACGACCCGAAGGCCAGACCGGTGGAGCCGACCACGGCAGCGCCGGCGGCGAGGAGCGACAGGGCACAGGAAGAAGACGTATTCCTCCCTTGCGTTTGCAGGCCATAGCAAGCCTCACTAAAGACAATCGATCCTTGCAGGTATTGCGCCGCAAAAGCGTCGGGGGTGAGAGCCGGCACGTATGAGCCGGTCCCCGGATCGAATCCCTGCCAAGCCGACTGGTTTAGGAACCCGTGCAAATTGCAATAAAGAAACTTGCAATCCAGATTGCTTGCATTAGGCGCGGCGATTCTATCGTCTGGCGAGACATATACCCGCTTCGGGGACGCGAGCGCGGACATCACAAACGCGCTGGTGTTCTGCCACTGCCGGCTTGTAACCTCGACATAGCCTGCGCGGATCGGGCGAGTCTTCCTGAGCGAAATCTGAACGTCGAGCAATTTGCAGAAATCCTGAGCCGAATCTGAAACTCCGGCAGCGATCCTGCCGACGGGTAGTAGGTCAGGTCGCAACCAATCGCCCGGATTCTGCGAGCCGCCCGAGCCGTAAGGATTGTCGGTCAAAACATTCGGATCCGGGTCAATGCGGTCCTGGACAGGATTCGGAACTTCGAAATACGGGAAAATCCGGTGATCGCCGAGGATCAAGATGCTGCGCTCGCTGTTGTTAGGTGCAGGTGGTATACGTGTAAGCTGGCCCAGCGCAGCACTGAGCGACGGCGCTGTGTTATCTTTCGCCGCAGCGAGTTGTCCCATCAAGAAACCATCATCAAGGGCATAGAATTTGGCGTGCGGAACGGAGCTTGCCAGTTCACGTGACTTTGCCAGAATCAACTGATATCCCGATGCGCCGTAAACACTCTGCATCCCAGCGGACGAAGTGACAATGAAGAGAGCCATCAGCCATTGTCTCCTGACGTTGTCTACGAACTGTCGCCTGGATCATTCGACGGAGTGCCCGCCGTGTCCAGATTCTTGCCTCCGGTAGCCGTAGGGGGGTCTGCCTGCGATTTAGGTTTCCCCGAAGCATTTGCTTCTGCCAGATGGGCTTTGTATTGTTCAACGAACTTACTAAGTACGCCAATGTTTTGCATAGTTTCGCCCAGACTGTCCTGCAAGGCACCAAGCGACTCGTCATGGGTAATCAAGTCAACCATCTTCTGCTGGGTGCTCTCCTGTAGCCTGAGGATATTACCTGCAATGCGGGCTTGGAGTTCGGAATAGAACTTGTGTAGACGGTCGAGGCCTGCAACCCAGAGCGGTATAAGAAAAACACTCGGCAACGCAATGATCGGCAAAACATCCAATCCAAGAACATCATCATTCGCCAGTATTAGCAAGACCGAGGCCAGTAGCAGCAAAATCCCCAATAAGACAATCCGGTTCCGGCGATCTCTGCCGGATTTCCCTTCGCTGCCTGTGTTGTTCTTCGATTGATCGGCAGCTTCTTTTTTGTCGCTGGGTTTGATGATTTTGAAAAAATCAATAAAGACGCGTTCGATGTCCGCCAAAAAGTCTAATGGCCTGTAAATTTTGGCGTACTCGCTGGACCCGATGGACGACACAAAATGAGACCCCAGTAGACCTGACAGAATCCCGATATAAATGGCCCCGCAAACCGCGAAAATGAGCCACCATGAACCCGGACCCACCACAGAAACCCTTGCGCAGCAGATAAATCGCATGCCGATACAGACGGAGAGGATGAGCATCGGCAGAATCAAGCCAGAGGTCATCTGGCTCTGGGTGAAGAACTCATTATAGATGCTGTTGAACTCGCTCTGCGAAATGTACCCCGCGCCGATGGCGTAGTTCTGGTCGTAAATGTTCATATTCCGGCGGAAGGCAAAATCAGCAGGACTATAGCGCAAAGCCTCTCGCTCTTCCATCTCTTCCTGGGTTAAAACCCGCTTTGGAGTCTCTGGCAATAGCAGAAACTTCTTATCAGTGGTCCATGGTGGGAGCCGGCGATCACCGTACCTAATCTCACCATCACCCTTCTGACCGTAGACCCTGTTGAAAACACTGAAAACATCTCGGCGTGGACCTACGTACGACAACAAGGCACGCTGGATAGGATCGAAAATAGCCCCGATAATCAGCGAAAAGAGGAGGAACTTGAGAAAGTTCTGTTGAATCGTCAAGAAAACATCCGCTACTACACTTGTCTTCGAGGCGTCTTGCGCCGCAGGCGCAGGAGTGGCTTGGCTGTATGCGGCGTTACGAGTCGCCGTCACTTGGCTTATCAAGGTTGCCACATAGGAGTCCGCCTGCGAGAGTGATTTGGAATATTCCTGCTCTTTCTGCAGATCATCTTTTTTCTGCGCTACCTTACCCTGAAGATCACGCTCAACGAGCCGGTTTGCGTTATTCTGGGCGGCAACCAGGGAACTAGAGAGCGCAGTGAGGTCGGTCGTGTCCTGAGCGATGATAGTCTGTTTCTTCGCAAACATCGCCTGCAAGCTCTCATCAAGCTTCGTAAGACTTGCATTGCATTCGTCGCAAATAGACAGGACATCCTCGACGCTCGTTGTAGTCTCTCCCGCATATTGCGGGGTTCCAGGTTTATTCTTGCCGCCATCGGTGGTCTTCTCATCCGATTTGTCGCTGGTAGGGCGTGAGTTCGGCACTACATACAGAGGCAGATATTTGCATGAGTTCTTTATGGATTTAATTTCATCTTTGAACAGTTCAGGATGTACCAGAAGGTGCTCGAGGTTTTCTAGAAGTATTCCCCTGTCGGCAGCCACCGTAGAATCGGACCCGCTGTTCAGCCAAGTAGCCTTAGAGGTGATGACTGTATTTCCGATTTGTTTAACGTTGCTTGCTTCAGAGGGGGAAGCAGATTCGGGACTGGCTGCTAACGATGCGGTTGCTTTCACCGGTTGGTCAGAACCCGATGACTTGTCTACAGCTGAGACAGAAAGAATCGCGGCAAACGTTACCGCGGACGAGGGTCGCAGCGGATCAAGCGGTCGGTACGGATCAAACGTGCGCCGTGTATAACGAACGGTGATGATGCAATTGCTTGCAGGCGGTAGTGGGTTTGCGTTACTACAAAGCGTCTCATCAAGCCGGAAGCGGCTCTGGTCAGTCCCCGAGATGGATGCTTTAATGCTCGAAAGGTCCGACTTGCCCGTGTTGGTAAGTGTCAGTACCTGCTGTGCAACGGCCTTCCCATCACTTCCAGTGACAAAATTGAGACTCGTGGGAGAAAGCGTCAACGGAGCGGTGGTGTTCCCTTGAGCCGTGGAGGTTTTTCCGCTCGCGTCCGTCACCGTCAATGTAATGGTATTGCTCGGCGTACTGAAGGGGTAGGTACAAGATGGAAAATTGCTGCAAATCTGCGTGCCATTGCTCTTCCAGACATAACCTGTAATGAGCGCCGAGCCCTGTGTGCTTGTGCTGACGAACTTTACCGGCACGCTGGCGTCTGTAGCAAGGTTCAGAGTAAGTGTGCCTGGGTCGCTTACGGTCTGGGTCTGCCCGTTCATCGTGAAATGTGCCGTCGGACCCGTCGCTGGCTCGGTGTTCCCAGTATCCACCGACTTATTCCCCGCACTCGGGGCCGTCGGACCCATCGCTTGCTGAGGTTTCCCCGTATCCGACAACTTTTTCCCTCCAACCGCTACCGGCTTTAGCGTGTCAGAGCAGAATGGGCAACTCTTGGAGTTGTCGCGGCAGGGTATCGGCCCGAGCACCAGAATGAGCGCGAAGGCGACGACCATGCCCGGCACTGTCACCGCAGTGAGTTTTGACAGGTTTAGAAACGAAGTAAGCGATTGAATCAGGGTGTCCATAATTTAGCCCATCCAAAGCCTTAGAGTAAAATCAACCATTCGCCCTGTGTCCGTCTTCCCCATGGGAGGACGCACACATCATTCCCCTGGATGTCTGCGAGATTGCGAGGCCGCCCGGCTGCATGCTCTCTCTTGCTGCTCACGGTGGCTGGCGCAGGTCCTTTCGGTTGTGCGATTCCCTTCAACATCAATGCTCCCGCGCAGGCCAAACGGCCTGGGCCGGAACAGTAGTCCGTCGTGTAATGAACCGGGGGTCTTGCCCTTGTGAAATAGGCGCAGGGCTTCTCTATTCGTTACTCAAATCAGTTGTAAGAGCGAACAAGTTGTACCTGAACGCGACTATTTAATGCGCAGTCATTATGCTTGTCAATACCTTTTTTTGGCTAAAATCTTATTTTTTGACTACGTGACAAGTAGATAACTATTTTGACGAGACTCAGGAAAAAGCCTGACATCGGGCATACAAAGTCCCTTGCTGGCGACAGAGAATCGCCGCTACAAGTTTTTCGCTGGCAGGCAGGATGGCAAATGATCGGCATAGGAAGGGCGGTCGCCTGGCCACTCTACAAATTCACACCGACGAAAGGAGGAGAAGCAAGAAATTCGGCCAAATGCAAGTCACTCGGGTTCTTCAACCCGAGTTCGTGAGTTGAACGACGTTCCTAACTTCATGGAATGGAGAAACCCCTCACCCGCCCTCCTCCGTCGGGCACCCTCTCCCCGGGGAGAGGGCTGTCATTTCTAGGGCGCGTTGAAGTTAGGAAAACCGCCCTCTCCCGAGGGGAGAGGGTGGCCCGCTGTCGGCGCTTTCACCAGCCGGAGCGGGCCGGGTGAGGGGTTAGTTGGGAGGGGCTCGGAGCCTAGAGTGAAGCAATTGTCAGGCGCACTCTTCTGTTGCTGCGCAGGATTGGTGGAAGCGACTTCAATCTAGCGTGGGGGAACGGAACAGGGCCCCTCAATTTGCGAATTCGGGTTCAATTGAGCAAACTAGAAACAGTGGAGGAAGCCGTTGCCAAGCTGGACTTGCCTTCTCGGGTCGCCCGTGCAATGGATGGTCACACCCGGCCAGCGGCCAACAGTTCTCGGAAGGCTTCCGGCCTGAGGACAGTTCCCGCCGCCAGGGTGGGGGATGCACACGGCGGGGATTCTCCCTAGGAAGAGGCCGAGTCACAGCCGGTAGGCTTGGCTGGGGCATTGTCGCGTACAGAAAAGGAGGATTGCCATGATCATCGGCGCGCATTCGATCATCTACAGCAAGAGTCCGGAGCTCGACCGCGCTTTCCTGCGTGACGTGCTCAAGCTGCCGCACGTCGATCTCGGCGGCGGATGGCTGATCTTCGCATTGCCGCCGGCGGAAGTTGCGCTGCATCCGTCCAGCAAGAATGACGTGCACGAGTTCTACCTGATGTGTGACGACGTGGAAGCACTGATCGGGGAGATGAAGAAACGTAGCATTCCTTGCGACCCGCTACAGAACCAGGTGTGGGGGTTGCTCACGCGCGTTACGCTGCCGGGTGGCGGGAAGCTCGGCATCTATCAGCCGCGACACGCACGACCGAAGGCGATGGGCGCGAAGCGCAGGCTGAAGAAGCTTGTAAAACGGGCGACTAAGAAGCGTCGAGCCACACCCAAATGAAAGAGGCCACCCCTGTGCCTCCACAAGCGCCTTGTCTCATTCATATCGCAGCGCAATGATGGGGTCCACTTTCGTCCCACGCCGCGCGGGAACGAAGGCGGCGACGAGCGCGCAGATGGCGAGAGCAACCGCCCCCAAGCCCAGAGTCAGCAGGTCCCACGCTTTAACCCCATAAAGCAGGCTTGCCAGCACACGCCCGCCGGCAAGGGCAGCCGGAATGCCGATCGCCAGACCCAGGACAATCAATCCAAGCGCCCCGCGCAGCACCAGCGCGAGAACGCTCTTGCGGTCAGCCCCGAGGGCCATGCGGATGCCGATCTCGTTCGTTCGGCGCGCGACGGAATAGGCGGTAACACCGTAAAGTCCGACGCAGGCGAGGACGAGGGCGAGCGCGCCAAAAAGTTCGGTGAGCCGCGCCACCAGCCGCTCCTGATTGAAATTTTGGGCGACCTGCTCGCTCAAACTCTTCATGTCGAGGACGGTGAGGTTGGGATCAATGTCGGCGAGCGTTCGTCGCACTTCTGCGTTCAAATTCTCCGGCCTTCCGGCCACGCGCAGCTCGATATCGCCCATGTACTGGGAGCGCTCCAGCCAATACAGCTTAGGATCTTTCGCCTTCTGTAGGAACGGCAGGAAGAAAGTGGGATATGCAGGCCCGCGCGCATCCATATATTTCGCGTCTTCGACAACGCCAACGATCTCAAACTCACTTGGCTTTAGGAAGCCAAGGTGTTTTCCGATGGGGTCTTGATTGGGTAAGTATTTGCGGGCGAAGGTTTGATTGATTACGGCGACTTGGGGCGAAGCCGGAGTGTCCTCTTCGGTAATCACGCGGCCACGCATCAGGCGGGTGCCGATGGTTTCGAAATAGCGCGGGCTGACGCGGTCAAACGAGGCATTATCCCATTCATCGAACGGGCGGCCTTCGATGGGAATGTCAGTGGACCAGTTTTCGTCTTGCATCGGACTATAGAGCGAGTAGGCGGCGCTCAGCACGCCGGGTATCTGCGTGAGGCGCTGCCGGAGCTGCTGGTAGAGGGCGTGGAGCTGCTCAGGCTTGTATCCGGCGAGAGTCGGATCCACCCTGGCGATGATGCGGCCCTGGGTTTCAAAACCAAACTTTTGGTTCTCGAGGTTGCGAAGAGTTTGAGTGAGCAAGCCGGCCCCGATGAGCAGCACCTCCGAAAGGGCAACTTGGAGCACCACCAAAGACTTGCGCGGCAGGGAGGAGCGGTCATGGGTGGAGCGGCCGGCGCCCCGGAGGGCCTCGGCGGGGTCGCAACGCGAGGCGACCCAGGCGGGGGCCACGCCGAAGATAATGCCGGTCACGAGGGACACGGCAAAGGCGAAGCCGAGGACGGGCAAGGAGGGATTGGGACTGATCGGAACATAGCTCGCGCCGCGGAAGGCGATCTGGAGGATCGCGCGCGCTCCGCTCCAGGCGACGAGCAGCCCGGCGGCTCCGCCCAGCACCGCGAGCAAGATGCTTTCCGTGAGCATCTGCCGGATCAAGCGTCTGCGAGGCGCGCCCAGCGCGGTTCGGATCGCGGTTTCAGTGCGGCGCGCCGCGCCGCGCGCCAGCATCAAATTGGCGATGTTGGCGCAGGCAATCAGCAGCACCAGGCCGGAGATGGCCATGAGCAGGCGAAGACCCGTGGCGGAATCGGTTTGGAGGCGGCGGGCCACACCGCCCCCGGCGGGCGCAAGGACAATGTGCTGCTTGCCGAGTTCCGAGCGGTTTTGGGCCGTAAGGTCCGGTTGGGCGCCTTGCCAATGTTGCACCTCAGCCGTTAATTCGGATTGCACGCTTGCCGGTTGCGCGCCGGGTTTCAGCCGGCCGATGATGTAGAGCCAGTGCATGTCGGCGTGGTTCAAAACGGAATATTGGCCGTTCAGAGCCGGTTCGGTGGAGAGTGAAAGCCAGAAATCCGGTGGGTCGGACCGCAGCGTATCTCCGAAGAAGCCGGGCGGCGCGATACCGGCCACGGTGAAGGGCATAGTATTGATAATAAAAGTTGCGCCGATCACGGAGGGGTCAAATCCGAAGTGTTGCTGCCAGGCGCGGTAGCTCATCACGGCCACAGGTGGAGCGCCGGGCCTGTCGTCAGCGGGCGCGATAAGGCGTCCGGCGGAGGCTGAGACGCCGAACATGGTGAAGTAATTTCCGGACACGAACTCGCCCGCATACGCTTCCGCCGGTCGGGAGGCGCCGCCGCGACGGACGCTCAAGTCTCCCAGTCCGCCCTGGAAGGCGGCCATCTGGCTGAATTCGGGGGTGTGGTCGCGAAACTGCTGGTAAAGGGAGTAAGAGTAAATCCCCCAGTTACCCTGAAATCCGCCGATCACGCAGCAATTGTCGTCGTTGCCGACGCGATAGAGCTCCTGCGGATTCGCTACCGGCAGCGACTTGAGCATCACCGCGTTGACCAGGGTGAAGATGGCGGTGTTGGCGCCAATGCCCAGCGCCAAAGTCAGAACAGCCACGGCGGTGAAGGCAGGGTTCTTGGCCAGCATCCGCAAGCCGTAACGCACGTCCTGGACGAGAGTTTGGATGAAGTTCACGCCGCGCGCGTCGCGACATTCCTCTTTCACCTGCTCGAGACCGCCGAATTCCAGGCGCGCGCGCCGCGCGGCTTCCTCACGCGTCAGCCCCGATTGGATATATTTTTCGACTTGACGCGCGACGTGAGCGCGCAGTTCTTCATCCAATTCCGCTTCCATTGACTTGCGCCTAAACAAAGCCCGCAAACGATACAGAAGGTCGCTGAGCATGATGCACCCCTACGCCGTTTCCAGCACTTGCCCGACCGCGGCGATCAGTTTCCGCCAGGCGGTCTCTTCCGCTTCGAGCTGTTTGCGCCCGCTTTTCGTGAGCTCATAGTACTTGGCGCGGCGGTTGTTCTCGGACGCTCCCCACTTTGCCTTAATCCAGCCGCGCCGCTCCAGGCGGTGCAAAGCCGGGTACAGCGACCCTTGCTGAATGCGCAGCACCTCGCTCGAAATCTGCTGGATGCGCTCGGATATCGCCCAGCCGTGCTGTGGCTCCAAGGCCGCCGTCTTAAGGATCAGCAGGTCCAGCGTCCCCTGCGGCAGATCGATCCGTTCGTTACTCATGTCCCTCCCCTTCTGCTTCTACATGGCAACCCTACACCTTCCCTTGTCGAAGTGCAAGGGGAAAGTGAACTTTCGGGGCAATCTCTGAAACGACGGCCACAGCCGTGAAGCCGGGGTTCTTGGAAAGCACGCGGAGGCGGTAACGAATGTCGCTTAGCAGGCTCGTCATTGTGCGCTTGCAATAGTTTCACCGGGAAGATCTCGAAGCCAAGAATCAGCGGCCCAGAACGGGCGAGATCCTTCTTCCAGTCACCCTCTTGGCTCTGTGGCTTCGTCTGTACCTTTTGCCGCGTGCGTCATAGCTCGTAGAGCAGGTAGAGGGACGCCAACAGCAGAAAAGGAGATGAATAGAATCCGGGCATCGGCCGGGGAAAACGAACGGACGCGACTGTGCGGCCCAAAATTGTTCCCACGATATGGACCAAGCCGTTCCCGAACATGATGAAGGCGAAGACGTAACCGATGGGCCGCACCCAGCGACCGCCGTGCAACACAAAGACGGAGACGCAGAGGAGCAGGACAACTGCCACCACTAAACCAGCCAGCCAAACACCGAACGTGAAAACCGGAAATGGAAGCCAAGGCCATCTTTGGCGCAGAGCCATCATGGTGGGGTTGTAGACCGAGAGGAACCCGGTGCTGGCTTCGTCGATGACGTGCAGAGCCAGCGCCAGGCAGAGCGAAATCCAGGCCCAGAAGAGTTGGGCATGGGGGATCGCGGCCAATCCGATCACCATCAGGATATGCTGTGGAATTGTCATGGGCTTATCCCTTCGTTTTCTTTTGTTTTACGGGGGCGCCGATTCCTCGCAAGTTGAATCCCGCAATGGCTTCGGCGAGATGTTCCGCCGGGGGACGCTCTTCCGGAGCTCGGCCCAGCCAGCGGTATACGGCTTCGTAGACCGCGCCGGCCCAGCAACTTGCCACTACGGCAGCGTCCAGCGGAGGCAGTCGATTTGCCAGCGCGCGCAGCGCCCGTTCCACACCCCTCGTATGGCTTTCGATAACCTGCCGCCGCACCGCTTCCAGGTGCTTGCCAAGCCCGGAAGATTCGACAATCAAAATCCGCGCCGCTTGCGGGTTTTCCGCCAAAAACCGCACCAGCGCTTTCACCGCCGCTCTCATCTGCGCAAGCACGTCGGGGCCGGCGGCTCGAATGGCTTGGTTGAGCGCCGAAGAGATTCGCTCGCCCAGGGCTTCCATCGCCGCCGCAAAGATGTCTTCCTTATTCCGAAAATAGAAATAGAAGCTGCCGATGGAACTGTCCGCCGCCCGAACGATCATCGGCACCGTGGTGGCGTGATATCCCTTCCGCCCGAAGGTGCGTATTGCCACACTCAGCAACTTCTTGCGTCGGGCTTCTTTTCGCTCAACCATTTTCCGAGTCGTGCGATAGACCATCCCGAGCCTCCCTTAAGCTCGCATCCAAGGAGATCTTGAAGGCACTGACTCCCCGGAGCAAGAATAGAATGACGTATCATTCTATTCTTGTCAAGAGGACTTTTTCGACTCGACGGTTAAACGGTAGCGGGCGAGGACAAGAATAAACGGAGGTGCTGAAAGGGAGGATTGATGGCACCGTGGCAGGCCCCGGCAGGGGGCAACCGTGAGTAGCCGCAGGTTTCAACCTGCGGATAGCAAAGCCCCCCGACCGCCCAACCCCGACGGGGTTGACCCTACGAAGGTTCGGCCCCTCCAGGGCCGGAACGATCTCGCGGCTTCCCTTTCCGTAGGTTTCACCTACGGCTACTCACGGTATGCCGCTTCGCGGCACTCGCGATGCGGCGACTGAACGACGGGCTCAAGGGGCGTTCGAGGTGCCCCAAGGCACGAAAAGACGCCAGGCGTTCCACGAAGCTAACTTGTCTAAACAAAACGAGTAAGTCATCGAGTTTCTGGAGAGCGGAGCGAAGAATCTGCTTTTGGTTGCGGCCAAGGGCCGCGGTGTGTGACTATTCCCGCACGTCCGCTTCCTGCTCCTCGACCACCTTCGCCGTATCTTCCCACTCGCGCATCACCCGGGCGATCTCTTGGCGTCCCTGCTCGATCAACTTGGCAAGCCGCACGGAATCCGCCGCGCTCCTGAAATGCGTCAGTTCCTGGGCATAGCCTTCGATCTCGGCCTCCAGGCGCGCCACCTGCTCTTCGATCTCGCGGCAGCGATCCTTCATCTGCTGCAGGCGAATGGGATTGAGCCGCTTCGCTTTAACGGAGGAGGGAGTTGCCGGCGCCGTTGGGTGCGGGCCGGTGTCGTGTCCTTGGCGCGCAAGCGCACGCTCTGCAACGAGATCCGGCAGCCCTGGCAGGGTGAGATCGATTTCCTTCCCCTGCTTACGCCACAAGTAATCCTCGTAGTTGCCTGGGAAGGCATTCACTTCGCCGCCGCCAATCTCGAACACCCGCGTGGCCAGCTTGTCGATGAAGTAGCGGTCGTGGGAGACGAACACTACCGTGCCGGTGTACTCCGCCAACGCTTCCAGCAGCACGTCCTTGGCGCGCAGGTCGAGGTGGTTGGTAGGTTCGTCGAGGAGCAGGAAATTTGAGGGGCGCAGCAGCATTCGCGCCAGCGCGTAGCGATTGCGCTCGCCGCCCGAAAGTACGCCGATGCGCTTGAAGACATCATCGGCGCTGAACAGGAAGCAGCCCAGGAGACTGCGCAGCTCCGTCTGGGTGCTGAGCGACATGGGGGCGGCGCGCGTCAGGTCGTCGAGCAGACGCGCGTCCGCATCCAGCGCCTTGTACTGGTCCTGGGCGAAATAATCCACCTCCACCTGGTGGCCTCGCTTATACTCTCCCTCGCTCAGCGGCTCGATACCGGCCAGCAGCTTGAGCAGGGTTGATTTCCCCGCTCCGTTCACGCCCACCAGGGCCACGCGCTCGCCTCGCTGTAGGGTGAAGCTCACCTCGCGGAACACCCGCTTGGCGCCGTAGCTCTTGGCCACCTGCTTGAACTCCGCCACCGTCCGGCCGCTGGGCTTGGGCTGGGGGAAGCTGAAGTGGATGGCCTTCTCTTCGAGCGGGATCTCGATGCGCTGCATGCGGTCGAGTTCCTTGATGCGGCTCTGCACCTGCTTGGCCTTGGTGGCCGTGTAGCGGAAGCGGTTGATGAACACTTCGAGCTGCTGGATACGCTCCTGCTGGTTCTTGTAAGCCGCTTCGATCTGGGTTCGCCGCGCGGTCTTCTCCCCCAGGTACTTCTCGTAATTGCCGCTGTAAAAGTGGACGCGCTGGTTCCAGATCTCGGCCATCTTATCGACGGTGACGTCGAGGAAAAAGCGGTCGTGCGAGATCAGCAGGTATGCGTGCGGATAATCGTTCAGGTACTCTTCCAGCCAGTTGCGGGCTTCGAGGTCGAGGTGATTGGTGGGCTCGTCGAGCAGCAGCAAGTTGGGCTTTTCCAGCAACAGCTTGGCCAAGGCAATCCGCATCTGCCAGCCGCCCGAGAATTCCTCCGTGCGGCGGTGCCAATCGGATTGCGGGAATCCCAGACCGGCCAGCACCATCCCGGCCTGTGCCTCGAGCGAATACCCGTCGCGGTGCCGGAACTCGGTGTCGAGGGCATGAAAGCGCTCGCTCACCCGCTGGTACTCGTCGCCTTCGGGGTCCAGCTCGGCAATCTTCCCCATGAGACGCTCCATCTCCTGCTCCATCGCGAGCAGATCACCGAACACCGACATGCACTCGGCGAGCACGGTGCGTCCCGAAAGTGTCAGACCGTCCTGCGGCAGGTAACTGGAGGTGATTCCCTTGGCGAAGGTGATTTCGCCGTAATCGAGCGGCTCGAGGCGCGCCAGCACCTTGAGCAAGGTGGTCTTACCCGTGCCGTTCGCACCCACCAGGCCCACGCGATCGCGCGGCGTGATGAGCCAATCGAGATCTTCAAACAGCAACTTGGGGCCGAAACGCTTTCCGGCCGAAGATAGTTGGATCATATCGGCTTGGGCGCCTCACCAGCCGCAGTCCTGGCGCCGGGCTTCGGCGCGGGATTTGGCGTACCCGATCACCAGCGGTGCTGGGGGAGAAACGTTACATCGGAGGCTGAGCACCACCCACCAGTTTAGCAAATTTGGCGAAGAGCGCGGGGAACGGGCAGGCAGCAAGAGGTCGTGGCTCATCAGTTTCCGGACCATGCGTGTTGACTCGAAGGTATTAAACGAGACGGATACGGGAGAAGCCGTGAATCCCGATGAAAGAAGATGGTTCTCGTCCCTTGAGGCGGCGCATGGGACGAAAGCAATCGTCTGCGAAAAGAAAAACACTTGTTTTACACGGCGACTAAGCGTATGGTTGGAGACGTCCACAGTAAAATAGAATATTCTGATCAGGAGGGTTGAACCCATGAACAAACTCAGCCGGTCCCTGTTGGGAATGTCTCTGGTCGTTGCGTGCAGTTGCATCGCCGCGGCGCAGGAGAACTCACAGGGAAACGTGTCCATACCGAAGGTGTTGCAGATCACGCGTGAATATACCAAGCCCGGCAAATCTGGCATGGCGCATGAGAAAACGGAAAGCGCATTCGTCCAGGCCATGACCCGTGCCAAGTGGCCGACGCACTACCTGGGCATGACGTCGCTCTCGGGCAAGAGCCGCGCCTTGTTCCTGACCCGGTATGCTTCATTTGAAGCCTGGGAAAAAGACAACGCAGCAACCGAGAAGAATACCGCTCTCTCTGCCGCACTGGATCGTGCCTCCATGGCCGATGGCGAGCTGCTGGATTCGGAGGACCAGGGCGTGTTCGTTTTCCGTGACGATCTGAGCCTCCGGCCGAGGGCGGACCTCTCGCATATGCGTTACCTGGAAATCGACGTCCGCCATGTGCGCCCGGGGCATGTCAGGGAATGGATCGAGCTGGTCAAGATGGTCAATGCTACCTATGAGAAGGCCGTGCCCGATGCTCACTGGGGCACGTTCCAGGAAGTGTATGGGGGCGATGGCGGAACGTTTCTTGTGCTCACCGCGCACAAAACGCTTGCCGAGGTCGACCGTAGCTTCCAAGAAGACGAGCTATTCGAGGCGGCCATGGGCGAAGACGGCATGAACAAGCTCCGTGAGCTTTTCCGCGAGTCGGTTGAATCGTCCCAACATCAGTTGTTTGCCTTCAACCCACGCATGAGCTACGTTGGCGACGAGTGGATCAAAAGCGACCCGGATTTCTGGAAGCCCAAGACAGCCACGGCGCCTGCCGCCAAGCCCACCACGGAGGAGAAGAAAGCCAAGCCATAGCTTTCAGCTCCTCGCTCAACCATCGGCATTTTGGGAGCGGCTCCGACATCGTCGGAGCCACTCCCTTGACTCTTCTGGTGCTTAGTTGCAGAAGTTAGCGATCTTAATTTGTCAGAGGATGGAAGGGCGGGGCTTTAGCCCCGCCGCAGAGCTCGGGCGGGATTTTGGGGGCTTTAGCCCCTGAAGCGCCGCGGCTTCAGGGCCTAAAGGCCCATTCCACTCTCCGCCTGGAGGCGGCGGGGCTAAAGCCCCGCCCTTCCGAGGGTCATAAATAATATCGGTTATTAATGCAACTAAGCACTAGGCCGTGGAAAACGCCGGCCCGCCAGTATTTCCAGCCGTTAGAAAACCGTTCGACCTCATACTTGGAGCGGCAAAAACTGAGGAATGGTACGCCTGGCAGGATTCGAACCTGCGACCTGTTGCTCCGGAGGCAACCGCTCTATCCATCTGAGCTACAGGCGCATATTGTTTAAAGTCTATCTCTAGCCAGATGGGAAAGTCAAACCGGAGGTTGCAGTTTGGGTGCGTGACGCAAAAGTGAGGCTTCGGCAATTTCGTCGTCTGGAGCGTGTTACCGAGCGTATTAGGTGCGCTAAGGAAAGGCCCGGAGGGCCGATCCCGCCTTGCGGGATAGCCCAGGGCGCCAGCCCTGGGTCCAGAAGGCCGTCCAATTCGCGGGAGCCCCAGCGGGGCGAAAGAATAAGGTTTCGACGCGGGAACTCTCCCTGGTTCTGCCGCCCCTTGCGGGGCTTGACCGGCGCTGGGGCTTGGTTTCCCAGGGCTCGCGCCCTGGGCTAAGTCCTATCGCCCGCTAGGCGGGCTCCGGACCACCAGGCTGCTGCCGCCGTGAGCTTTCGCAGATATGTCATGCAGCAGCGGCAGGACTCCCACTTTTATGTCGCACACCCCTTGCAGTTTCCAGTGGTTTTTTGGCTCCGTTTACCAGCTAGACACATCGCAGGTGCTCGGGACCGACCATCGAAAAAGCTGCGCGTCCTCCTCAAAAGGAAAGCGGATCGCCACGGTCAATCGTACTCTGATTGACCGTGGGTTTCTTCCCTGGGTTTACGGACCCACCGCAAATCTGAAAAACGGATTCGCCGTGGCTACCGCTGGCGGGCGCTGGCGGGCGTGAAAAGCTGCTGACCTCGCACCGCGGAGGTCCGCGCTACGGTTGCTTCGTGAGGAAAGGCCGCTTGCTATCCAAGCAGATCGCAAGAGGGCAATGGGGAGTACAATCGTCAAACAGTGGGAGGTCAGAATGGAAATCCCCATACAAGAAGATCCGACGCGCAAATCTAAGGCCATCCGGACCCTGGCCAAGTTTGTCACGGCTCTGAAGCATGCGGCTGTGATAGCAGTGCTGTTCTCGCTCCCCATACCGTGGCACGAGATCGCCGGCCACGGTCTTGTTGGGGTCCTCTGCGGCGGAAGGATCACGAGGTTTGAGTTGTTCGGGTGGCAGTTGTTCCCCAAGATCAAATGGGCGGGAACTAGCGAGGGGCTCGGTGTCTGTGACCATACCGGGATTGTGAGTCAATGGGGCGTACACCTGACTGACTTGGCAGGGTCAATGAGTACATTCGTAGTAGCGGTGATAGCTGCGTATCTGCTGTGGCGATATCGCCCCCGTGGGGTGAAATTCACGGCATTAATTTGCCTCACCGTGTGGGCTCTAGACCTTCTGACCTTTACCCTGCCGTCTTTTGGACTAAGGCGTGGCATCTGGATCGGCACTCATTACAGCGAGCCCTACACGGCCGCAGTTGCTCTTGGCATCCCAGGCCCACTCTTTCAGGTTTTCGTATTGGCCGGCTTCTCCGCGGTCGTACTTCTGGTCGCACTCGCGCTTGCGCCAAGCTCCAAGCACGTGCCTCGCAAGCACCCCAATGGGTGACCCTTCACACAACAGCTTAGTTCTTCTTTAGGAAAAGCCGGCGTAGCGGCAGGACCCAGGGGCGGACCGCATGCACAAACCTTCGCAAAAAAACGGAACTTTCCACACCTATCAAGCGTCCATATGAACGGGCATCCGACCAACCGATGCAGGTTCTTCCTTCGCGGGTCTGCGAACCAGGGCGCGAAGAGATCAGAGCGCCCGGGGCAGAACCCGGGCGAAGAATAGGAGCTTAACCATGAGACGACGCGCTGTAGCAGTGGGAATGGTCGTGGCGCTGGGGCTTATCGCGACTTGGCAGGTGGCTTGGACGCGTCCGGCCCAGGCCGCGAACGTGGACGATACGGTCCTGAACCTTGTCCAGACGTGGCTTAATGCGGAATCCCAGGGTGACTCGGCCACTTTGGATAGGTTGATCGCCGACGACTTCATGGGCACGGCGCCCGGAGGCAATATCTTGAACAAACGCGACATCGTCCCTCCTGCCGGGGAGGAGAGGCCACGCATGCCCGCATCCCATGTGAAAGACTCGGTGGTGCGCCTGTACGGCGAAACGGCTGTAGTGATGGGAAGCGCGGCATACGCGACTCTGGACCAGCCCGGCTTCAGGTTCACTCTGGTTTTCCTGAATCGGGGGCAAGGCTGGCAGATGATTGCCGCGCACCTGGTCAGCGCGCAACCCGCGAAGTAAGTTCCGCGTCAAGCTACTCGAAGGCCGATGAACGCGCTCGGCGAATCCGCGCGGACAGGCGGGTCCGCCCCTACGACCGCCCACAGTGATCGCAAACATCGCCACCCACGCGGTGAACCTGTCCCGACCTGTCTGGATGCGCCGTGGCGGGGCCACAGACTGCGGAGGTCTTGACAAATGCGCGGCCCCATGGTAGGCTACTAACATGGACCCTGACGAAGAGGCCGTCCGGACCTTGCGAGGTTGCAGACGTCACCGGCCCTGCGAAGCCATGGAGGTGGGACTGATTTTCATTAGCGAAGATCGTCGGCTGGTCAGGGCGATGGCAATTCCGGTGACCGAGTGCTCGAGCAAGGCCGCGCCCAATGTTCCAGAGACGGGCAGGAAGTCCACAAAAGATGTTAATATCAACGGAACGAACCGAAGAAGTCCTTTAGAATCAATAAAAGTGCCCAAAAAACGAACCCAAAAAGCGTGCAAAAGAGACCGAAAAATGTGCCAAGAGTACGCCAAAAAGCTCAAACAAAGCGAAAGAGCGACCCCAAAAGGCCAAATTCTACAAGCAATGAAAAAGGACCATCGACAGTCCGCTGAGGAGGTAAAGAGATTGCCACAGCGAAGGAGAAGGCATCATAGGGCAAAGCTCGGCGGAGAAGGCTGGCTGAGGGGTAGCCGGTGGCTGCAAGTCCCGGTGATGCTGCTCCTGGCTCTTGCCAACTTGCCCGTGCCCGGATTGGCCTGGGGCGAGCGCGGCCACAAGTTGATCAATGCTGCCGCCGTTGAGAATCTGCCCGAGCCGCTTCGCTCCTATTTCCTGGCGCGCAAAGAATACCTGGTAGAGCACGCCATTGATCCTGATCTCCTGGCGTCCGATGATGCCTCGGAGCGCCCGCATCATTACACCGACCTTGACGCCGATGACTCTTTCCCGTTTCTCAACCTCCGGCGGCAATTCGTAGTGGAAAGGGCAGGGCCCACGCCCCGGCAGCTACTGCATGGAGACTCGATTTGGCAGATTGAGCGCTTCACGGTGCGACTGGCCGATTCCCTTCAGCGCCGGCGTTGGGAGGAAGCGGACCGCGACGCGGTTTTCGCCGCGCATTACGCCGCCGATCTCACTCAGCCTCTCCACACGGTCAAGAACTACGACGGCCAGTTGACCGGCCAAAAAGGCGTTCACGCGCGCTTCGAGACCGACTTGGTGAATGCGCTCGCGGATGGGTGGCGACTCAGGCCCCGGCCTGCGATTTTCGAGCCGGACCTGCGGGCGCGCATCTTCCGAGAGATGACGGCAAGCTTTTCTTGCAGGAATGTAGTTTTGGCATCCGATCGCATCGCGGTTTCAGGCCGGAACTACCTCGATCCCCAGTACTCCGCGACGTTCTACAAACTTGCAGGGCCGCTGGCAGAGAAGCGGCTGGAAGCCGGGGCTTCGTTCGTCAGCAGTCTCTGGTATACTGCCTGGGTTCGAGCGGGGAAGCCCGTGCTCCCAGACGGGCCTGCCCATGTGAAATTGTTTTCCAAGGTCTCGAGATGAGGCGAAAGCAGATACTCGTGGCTGTGATTGTTCTGGTAGTTTTCTGCCTGGGAGTTTTCGTGGGTCGTCGCGCCGGCCGCTCTCCCTCAACCACATCTTCCTCTCCTTCGCGTTCTTCTTCCCCAGGAGAGATGGCAGGATGCGTGGACTTCCACGACGCGGGTCCGCACGCGGGCGAGACGGGCTGCGTTTCCGGACGCGTGGTGAGGATTTTCGCGTCGCGGGGAGGCAATACTTTCCTCGATTTTTGCGAGGACTATCGTGACTGTCCATTCACCAGCGTGATTTTTTCCTCCGACAAGAACAAGTTTGGAGATCTCGCATCCCTGGCAGGGAGGCAAATTGAAATCCGCGGGCCCATTACCGTGTATCAGGGAAGACCCGAAATCATTATCCATGATCCCGAGCAGATTCGATTGGCTCCCTGACGCTTCCCAAAGCCCGGAGTCTGCCGGATTGAAAGGCCCTATGCGTTGCGGCGCGGGAGTTATTTTGGTCCTGGCTGGTTGGCTTTCTTCCCTAAGTGGCTTGCAGCCTGCCCGGGCGTCCGCGATGTGGCGCCAGACCGCCTTACCGGCCGCCACTCAGCCCTTGCCGGAAGTCGCCGAGGCGGTAAACAAGGGTTTCGACCTGCTTTCACGAAATGACGCGGCAGGCGCAGAAGCCGCGTTCCGTAAGGCCATCGACCTGCAACCGGAACTCGAGATGGCGCACCGCGGCCTGGGCTTGGCTCTGCGGGCTCGCGGCCAGGATGAGGCTGCATTGCGCGAACTGCAAGCGGCCACGCAACTCGACCCTTCGGACGCGGATGCGCATTATGCGCTGGCCATGACCGCCTGGGCCTTGAGCAACCAGTCTTCAGCTTCCGAGCGCGCCAGGGGGGCGCCGCTCCAGGACTATGGCGCGTTGGCCGCCGGGGAGTTTAGAAAGCTGGCTGCGCTTAGGCCTCAAGATGCCGCGGTTCGGCAAATCCTGGCCCAGATCGACTTGGAGATGGGGCGGAAAGAGGACGCTCTTAGTGAGGCGCAAGAGGCTGTCCGACTGGCGCCGGATAATCCCCGAGCGCACGTGGCCCTCGGCCGGGCCTACTTCGCCGGAGCAGAAGAAGACAAGGCCGCGGCAGAATACGAAAAGGCATTGAAGCTCGACCCAAAGGAAGGCGAAGCGTATCTCGCGCTCGGCCAAATCCGATTCTTCGAGCGGCGATATGCGCAGGCGGCAGAGAATTTTCAGCAAGCCATCCAGGTTTCTCCTAACCTCGCCCCGGCGTATGCGGGCATGGCGCAGATTTTCATTCAACAGGGTCGGTCCGCTGGAGCGCGAAACATGCTGGAAAAAGTCGTGGCGCTGGATCCGCAAGATTGGCAGAGCCAGTATCAGCTTGCGGTATTGCTGAATGAGGCCGGGGAAGCCGGGGCCGCGACGGACCTGCTGGGGAAAGTCACGCGCCTGCACCCGGATTTTCTGCCCGCACAAGAGCAGTTGGTTATGGGACTGGTCCGTCGAGGGGATTTGAAGCAAGCCAGTGCAAAGGCGGGTGCGCTGATTGCAGAGCAGCCTCAGGCGGCCGAGGGGCACCGCCTGATGGCGCTTATCCTCCGGAAGCAGCATGACCTCGAGGGGGCGCTTGCAGAAGCCGCCATGGCGCTGGGGCCCGACCCGGACTCCGCCTCCATGTTGGCGCTTCAGGCTATCTCCCTGTGGCAGCTCAAGCGCAAGAGGGATACCCTGGCCGCTTTCCGCCAGGCTGCGAAGGTCGAGCCCAAGGTGGGGACGGCAGAGGTTTTTTGCCGCCTGGTGTTGTGCGACGCACCGGATATCGGCATGGTGAGTGATTTCCTGCATCGTAACCGTTGGGTGATTGCCCCCACGCCCGAGCCCTAGCCAAGGGCTGGGGCAATTTGGACCTTACATCGAAGGCGGTTTTTCATGCCTCTCTATATTGTCGAAAAGCTGGTGGGCGGAATAATCCTGCTCGGCTTGCGCGGACGTATCACTCTGGGGCGCGAGACCGAGACTTTCCGCCATAAGATCAGACAACTGATCGATGCCGGCTGCAAGCGTCTGATCCTCGACCTCGGGGAGATCACCTATGTTGACAGTGTGGGCCTTTCTATCTTGGTAGCGAGTTTCGCCTCCGTGCGCAAACAGGGAGGGGATCTGAAGCTCGTGCGCTTGCCCCAAGGCGTGCATCAATTGCTGCAAATCACACGTCTCGTTACCGTCTTCGAGATTCACAACAGCGTGGAATCGGCCCTCCAAGCGTTCGAGCGCGAAGCGGTCTGAGGAACAGTGCTGAGCGCAGAAGGCTGGCTACCTACCCGCGCTGGCGAGATCGCTGGCAGGGAAGTGGGACACCGCAGGTTGGCCTTTGACAAGGCGCTTGGGTGTTGGTACAGTTGCGCCAATGCGTACGTGAGGTGACTTCACGCGCAGGCTGGCTTGTTCTTTTTCGACCCGGCGCGAAGATCCCCATACGCTGTCCGAGGTGCCCATGCAAGGGACTATCAAGCGAATTATCCGTGACCGTGGGTTTGGGTTTATCCGCACTGCTGAGGGCCAGGAGGTTTTCTTCCACCGCAGCAGCCTTCAGGGTCTTAACTTCGACGTTTTGAAGGAGGGGGAAAGCGTCGAACTCGAAGTGGAGAGAGGGGACAAAGGACCCCGGGCTACGAACGTACGTCCGAGCGAGGCCTAGCGCTGCCGGAGATTGCAAAACTCCCCCAGCAATCACGTTCTTTTGGAGCAGGGGGTGGAGGTGCGCGAAATCAGGGCATAACTCCGCCCCAAGTTCCGTCGAGGCAGTCCTCGCTGGGGGGAGTGTGTGCGAGAAGCCGTTTCTTGCTCTTTTTCCACAACGTCAGCGATTGAATCTTGGTTCACAGGATGCACCAGAGGTCATAATCACCGGCCAGGGCGACCTTTGCGCCCAAGCTCTCAGGAGGATGGGGATTGGTCATTCTGTACACGGGCCTGAGGCCGGACCACCCCGAATATCGCTTGGTCCTCGACCAAGTTGCTTGCGTCCGACCCGTTCTCGAGAGCTGTCCGGAGCAAAGCGCGCTGGCCTTCCAGTTGGGCTTTCCGGCGCAGGACGATTAGACGATGACTTGAATCGAGCGCGGGCATTGGTGCCGTTCAAAGCCAGATCGGGAAAAGAGGAGGTCATTGCAAAATGGCGGATGTGGTTTGTCTGGGAATCTTAGTTGCCGACATCTTCGGGAACCCCATCGCTTCCCTTCCAGCCGCTGGCGAACTGGCACTCCTCGACCGCTATCTGCTTAGTGTGGGAGGATGTGCTGCCAACACCGCGGCTGATTTGGGGCGTCTGGGCCGCAGCACGAGTGTACTCGGCAAAGTCGGCAATGATCTTTTCGGGGAGTTTGTTCTGCGAGATTTGAAACGATTGGGCATCGCCACTTCTTTCATTCGACGCAGCCAGACTCATCCCACATCTTGTACTTTCATTGTTAACGTGCGGGGCCAGGACCGCCGGTACTTCCACTGTTTTGGCGCCAACGCCGATTTTTCGATCACCGACATTGATGCACGGGCCCTTAATGGCGCACGTGCACTCTACGTGGGAGGGTACCTCGCCATGCCGGCTTTTCGACCCGAACATCTCGTGGAACTTTTCCGGAAGGCCAAGCTGCGCAGGTTGATTACAGCTCTGGATGTCGTGATTCCTGCGGGGTCCCCATCCCCCTTAGAAAATATCCGGCAGGCTCTTCTTTATACAGATCTGTTTTTGCCCAATAAAGACGAGGCCCGCGCCTTGACGGGTCGTAGTGACCCGCTCGAGCAGGCAGAAATCTTGGCCCGCTTCAATCCTGACGGAACCATCGTGATTACTCAGGGTAGTGCAGGAGCGCTGGCCAGGCGGGGGAGCGAGAAGCTGCGCGCGGGTGCTTTCCAGGTTGACTCCATTGACGAATCGGGAAGTGGAGACGCTTTTGACGCTGGCTTCCTGGTTGGGATGCTCGAGGGTTGGTCGCTCGAAGACTCGCTGCGCTTTGCAAGTGCTGTGGGCGCCTCCTGCACGCGGGCCTTGGGATGCCACGATGGGGTTTTCCACTTCGCGGAGGCCCTGGCTTTTGTGGCGCAAAATCACCTCGAGATCGCGAGAGTTACCTGACTCTTCACCCAGGCGGCAAGCGGCCATTGTTGATCCGGGGTTCATTCAACCCGCAGGAAATGCGTCTTCTCTTGGATTCGCTGGAACCACGGCGGCTCTTTGTCAATATTATGGTCAATACTAAGGAAGAGGTTGAGGCCCTAAGAACGCCACCCAAGATATGAGCTAGTGTTGTGTCGCCCTTGTGAACAATTAAGTGTGGCACAACGCCAGGTTCGACGCTCGAAAGGGAATGGCTATTGCCCGGCCTTGCCATTCCAGTCTTTGCAGGCTGAGCTCTGCCAAACCTGAACGGCTGAGGCATAAAGACGGCAACGAAAGGAGGAGTCTAATGGCAATGCAGAGGATTCTAGTAGAGATTTGCTGCGGCTCGCTCGAGGATGCGCTTGAAGCGGAACGGGGCGGGGCAGACCGCGTCGAACTCTGCTCTGCGCTGTTCCTGGGAGGATTGACGCCCTCGCTCGGTACGATTATCGAAGCGAAAGCCCGGCTAAAGATCCCCATCATGGTTATGATTCGACCGCGCGGAGGAGGATTCTGCTACACGAAGTCGGAAATGACAGTCATGGAACGCGATACCGTGCTTGCTGCCGAGCAGGGCGCCGAGGGGATGGTGTTCGGGATACTGAATGCCGACGGCGGCATCGACGAGGAACGGTGTACACGCATGCGGAAACTCATCGGTGATCGGCAGGCTGTCTTCCATCGCGCTTTCGACGTCACCCCCGACCCTTTCCGGTCTCTGGACCAACTAGTCTCCTTGGGGTTTACTCGGGTCCTGACAAGCGGCCAGGAAGATACCGTTCCGGAGGGCGCACACCTTATCAAGCGGCTGATTGAATATGCCGGCGGCCGCATCGAGATACTCCCTGGCGGCGGCATAAAGCCACTCAGCCTCCGCCAAGTCGTGGAGTCGACGGGCTGCAAACAGGTCCATCTCACTGCCTTCAAGACTCAATCTGATACCTCCGTTCGGGGCCGGCCCTTTGTGACTTTTGGAGGCGCTCTCTACCCGCCGGAGGACCAATACCAAGTGGCGGACCGATACCTCGTCGAACGGGTCGTCCGCACGTTGAAAGAATAAGCTGAAGCGGGTAGGGAAAGAGTAGGAGTCAGGAGTCAGAATGAAGACCATCTGGTCCCTACTTTCTGTTCTCTTCTTCGTGCTTTCCGCTTTCTGCTCACCCCCTGGATCTTCCTGCTCGATCCCGCCGCGCCGGGGCCTGCGATCATATTCCCCTGTTTCCCAGTCACCATCTCGCGTGTAATGGAATCGATCAAGGCGGGGTCGACGCTTCGCATCAATGCGGGCAGAGGAGAGGGACGTTCTTCTTTGGACTTCACGCGTATCCCGCGCAGCAGGGTCTTGGCCATCTTGCCAAAGAACGATTCGATCAGGTTCAGCCAGGAACCATGGGTGGGCGTGAGGATGAAATCAAATCCGTTTGGTTAGAACTAAAAAGATTGAGACCCCGAAATTGCGCAAGGGCGTGTCTTCGAGTCGCCGGGCCAATCGCCGATAGGTCTCCTTGAGAGGCAAGGGGAAAGAATCCAGCGGGGGAAAGATGTATCCGACCTTACACACTTCGAAGCCAGCCGCGCGAGCCATGCCTATGATCCTTCGACGGCTATAAATCTTCGCGGAGGAAATTCGGGCGTGAAAGGCGCCAGGTAACCATGAGACGAAAGGAACGTTCGTGCCGAGGGTTAGCCCGGCGAGGTGGCTTGGATGAGTTTCGAAGGGATAAAGCTTGTTGGGGACAAACAGCACCAATTTCCCCCCGCTCCTCAGCACGCGACGGCATTCGTCCAAGACGCGAGTGTCGGAATAGGTGTGTTCGAGGACTTCAATCATGGTTATGCAATCAAAGCTCTGGTTCTTGAAGGGAAGACTCTCGCCGGCTCCCTGGACGCGAGGAATGCTGGCGGGAACTGATTTCAAAAGATTGAACTGCACGTCTAAGCCGCAGGTCCAGGCGGCTCGGCGCGAAAGCTCCAGCGTATAACTTCCGTTTCCGCAACCCAGGTCCAGTAGTCGCATCCCGGCCAGGGAAAAGGCTTGGTCGATTTTTTCCAGGCGCTTGGTAACGCCATAAGAGCCGTATTCTGCGGGCCTGCCGAAGCGTGCCCAGGGGTATCGTTTTTCTGGTCCAGACATGTTAGCTCTCAGCTATCAGCCGTCAGCTTTCAACACTCACCGGGGTGGCTTCACTGCTTAACGCTGATTGCGCTTCGCTTGCGAAGAGCCGCAGGTCCAGAATACGGGACCTGCGCTACGCTTGCTGAGGACGGGAGCTTTTCTTCTGACTTCTGCCTTCTGACTTCTGGCTTCTGATTTCATCCAGCTAGCTGGCGCCTCGGCCCAGCAGGATTATGGGAACGGTTTTGAGCAGGATTTTCCAGTCGAGTGCCAGCGACCAGTGGTCGATGTAATCGAGGTCGAGCTCCATCCAACGGCGGAAACTGAGGCGGCTGCGGCCTTCGAGCGCCCACAGGCAGGTCAGGCCGGGAGGCATGCGCAGGCGGCGGCGTTGCCAGCGCTCGTACTTCTCCACTTCCTCCGGCAAGGGCGGCCGCGGACCTACAAAAGACATATCGCCCTTGACGATGTTGAGCAACTGCGGGAGTTCATCGAGGCTGAATTTGCGCATGAACCGCCCCATGGGCGTGCAACGGGGGTCATGGGTGATTTTGAAAACCGGCCCATCCACTTCATTCAGAGCTTCCAGTTCCTCGCGGCGCAGGTCGGCATCCGGACGCATGGAACGGAATTTATAAAGGGTGAACGTTCTGCCGCCCAGCCCGCAGCGCGTCTGCCGGTAAAGGACCGGACCCTGAGAGGTCAACCGGATGAGCAAGGCCAACAGGGCTATCAGAGGAGACAGGACCACGAGCAGGGTAACCGCCATCACAAAATCCAGGGCGCGTTTCAATAGGAGCAGGTATTCGTTTTCGGGCGTGGTGGCGAAGGTGAGCAGCGGTTTCTCGCCCAGGCGTTCCAAATAAACCTTGGAGATCACATGAGGGAAAAAGGTGAGAAGCACCCGCGTCTTCACGCCTTCCACTTCACAGGCCAGAAATGACTCCCCCAACCTTTCCAAATCGTCTTTGGATATGGCAAAAATCACTTCGTCAATTACCTGCTTGCGGAGGAGTTCCTGAAGCTGCGGCAAGTCGAAGACGGGGTAAGAACCCCGCAACAGGGACTGGTCAAGCAAGAAGGGGGGAGCAGAGCCGGTTCGAACAAATCCCAAGAGCCGCATGCCGCGAGTTTCATGGGCTTCGATGGTGCGCGCAATTTCAATCACCTCCGGCCCCTCCCCCACGAGCAGAAAACTGCGCAGCCCCGCCAGACTTCGCCGCAAAGGTCCGGCGAAGCGCCGTGCCACGAGCCGGAAAAGCGTCATGGCCACCAGGTCCGTGGCCGCGTACAGCACCAGCAGCAAGCGACTGAGATACTGAAATTTAATCGCGAAGGTAACGGCAAAAAGCAGCACCGTCGCCACGAGCCCAACCTTGAGAGGGTCCGCGAAAGCGCGACGCAAATCTTCTTCCTTGATCTCGCGGTAAATCCCTGCCAGCAGGCCCACGACGATCCAAATCCCCACCGACAGAGGAACTATCCAGGGATAGTTAGAAAGCGAATAAAGCGGCCGGGGAATGATGAGATAGGAGCGAACCTCCCGCGCCACCCAAAAACTGATTAAGGCCAGCAGCGTGTCGGCGCACAAATAAAAGGCACCGATCATGCGATTATGGCGGGAAAACATTCGACGCTCCCTCGTGTCCGGCCAAGCCGCAACACCGTTAATAGTACCAGAAAGCGCGAATATCCAAGTCTGAGTTCGTCTGATCGAAGTGGAAATCTTGATTGGGCAGACTAATCCGCGACATACGAGTCCGTGGATCCCGCCGGAGCGGTTGTATTCATGCGGATGATATGCGTTTCGTCTTCGTAGTAGAAGTCGACGCCTGATATGCCGACTTGTGTGGGGTTGGCCAAAATCGTGTACCCGTTATACCGACCGGTGGCATCAAGCAAGGTAGGACTGTAGGTGAAAGTATAGCCACTCTTGGATCCACTTACCAAAAGCTCGTCAACCAGGCCGGCGGCGGAGGCGCTGGGAATGGCCCCGGCTGGAGGTGAGCCCAGTTGGGCGAGGGTGGAGGAATACCCATTCCCGTAAATCGCGGCGTAAGTGACCTCCGAGGTTCCTAGCACGCGTAGGCTCTCGATGGCCGATGCTTGGTTAGCAGCTATGCGGCTCCTGATCAGGCTCGGTATAGCTATGGCAGCAATAATCAAGATGATGGCTACAACGATAAGGAGCTCTATAAGAGAGAATCCTTCTTCATGGCGAGCCATGGAACTCATTCCTTCCCCCCGGCACACCAGAGGAAAACACTGGCGCCTCAAAGCACTTCACACGTTGCCACACACTATAGCACGTTTCATGCCGGGACCGCCCCGCTTCACACAGACTCCTCTGCCTGAAAACACAGAACTTATCGTCCTTTTAGCAACAAATCCCACGAGAGGCAGACGTGCCGCGCACGCGCTCTGGACAAAAATTGTCAAGCAGGACCGCAGTCGGGCAGTATTGAAGCCCCGCAAGCTCTGACCCCCAAAAACGGTACGAACAGAGTCTCAAGGTGATGGAAAGCCCTACTTTCCAGAACCACGGAAACTACGATGCATGCCTCGTATGGCAATTACTCAGGGCGTCTTCTCCGGGGGGACCTCGACTTCCATTCCACGCCGCTCCGCGGACACGTAGGCACTGTAAAGTACAGCGATGGTGTCGCGCGCCAAGTCTCCACTAGAGAGGGGTTCTCGGTTGTGGGCAAGGCATTGGACAAAATCCTGAAACTCGTGGGGGTACCCATGCTGCCAATCCTCATCCGGGGCGGGGTGGCTCCACCCCTGCTTGGTGCCCGTCTTCTCCACCACGTAGACATCCCTGAGAAGCTCCTCCTTGGGACTGTAGGTTTCAAGGGCATTTACCGGACTCAGATTGCAGCGTGTACGGTGATTGTTGGCAAATACCTCCAGCCAGTTGTGAACCCCGCCCAGCACGAGCTCCGAAGAGAAGATATCGGCCACTGTGCCGTCCTCAAAGGTAACGTGTATCTGGCC
>Ga0208821_1000506_pt1 | contig 29927 bp, 37 predicted proteins | sample June2015DPH_20_5_FD_184720 | JGI IMG/M metagenome (GOLD analysis project Ga0208821, IMG submission 184720) | Peatland microbial communities from SPRUCE experiment site at the Marcell Experimental Forest, Minnesota, USA - June2015DPH_20_40... | ecosystem: Environmental > Terrestrial > Soil >... | reverse complement strand
TGCTGCGGGCTTCTGACACTGCGCTCTTCCGCGCCAAGAGCGAGGGGTGCGATAGAGTGCGATTGCACGGGCAGGCCTCTGAGCCGGCCACCGGGAATTGATCCAGTCAAGCGATGTGCAGCTTATCTCCCGGAAACGGGTTGACCACTCTTTCCTTCTATTTAAGATAGAATGCTCGCGGCGAAGAATAACATGAAGAACGCCCTACTTAAGGGAGTCGACTCGACGTGCAAGGCCACACACCTGGTGTTCAATTTGGACAGTGTCGAGCCGATCCGCTAGAGACCCCGAAAGGTGACTCGCCTCCGAAATCCCCAGTTAGAACGGGATCTCCTGTTCCGCGCGCACGCCGCGAGCCTCATTGAACGGGTTGTCGCCCTCATCGACAGGCTCCGTGGGCTTCGCAGATTCAGCAACCTTTGCGCTGTTTCCGTTCTTTGGCGCTCGATCCAGAATCTGCATCTGGTTGGCCACGACTTCGATTGTCATTCGCTTTTCGCCTTCAGGGCGTTGCCATTTCCGAGTCTGCAATCTGCCCTCGATGTAGACGTGGCGACCCTTGACAAGGTATTGACCGCACACTTCTGCCAAGCGGCCGGAGCAGACGATCTTAAACCACTCCACCCGCTCCCGGCGAGCGCCTTCTGCGTCCTTCCACCTCGCGTTGAGCGCAAGGCTGAACGTGCCGATGGGCTTGCCTTGCGAATTGAACTTAAGTTCCGGCGCCTCGCCCAGAAATCCAATCAGAATGACTTTGTTCACACATTGGCACACGAGTTGTGTCCTCCTTCCTCATCGAAGCGGAACTTGCGGCCAATCCGGTCATTAACGAGTACGTCCATTTGAGCGGCGACGCTGGCCATGCCGTCCCGCACAAAGCCACGGACCAGTGGCATGTTTCGCAACGCATCCGTGCTGACGCCGTCCAGCAGGGATCGTGCCTTCTCGACCTGCTCCTTCAAATCCTGATCGTCAACCACATTGCGGAGGTCGAACGTGGCCAGGAAATCGCGAAGCTTCTGCACGGTCGATTCCCGCAGACGCTGCGGCTTGCCATCGGCCTGGTCGGATAGCCGCTCGCGCAGGTGATTGACCATCTCCAGAAGTGAGGCCCGCATAACCTGCTGGATCTCGGTACAGGCTTCGGACATCGCCACGACTGCCTTTTCCCGTTCCTCTTCGAAGAATCGGGCTGAGATCTCCCGAAGCTGTTCCGGCACGCCATAGCTAACGTATTGCCAAGTGAAGGTGAACCGAGATCGCACGTCATCCACCGGGGGATAATCAGTTGGGTTATAGAGCGTGCGCAGTCGTCCTGCGGCCTCCCGGCACAGGCGCGGATACGCAGTGAGAAAGGACTCCACCAGCTCACCTCGTTTATCCTTGAACTCGCGCAGCTTCTCCTCCACCGTCTCTACCAAGCAGAGCGGCAGTAGGTGAATGCCGACATCGAAGGGCAAGCACATGTCGTACAGGAAATGCCGGACGTCGCCATCAAGCGCGCGGATGGCTTGCAGTTCCGGTGAGTCGAGCAGAGTCTTCGAGACGCGGATTAGTGCCTTGTCGGCATCGACTTCAACCTGGGACGAGCTGACCTTCCGAGTGTTGCCCAGCAAACCGAGGTGAACTTTAATGAAGACCGTTTGCTTGGCAAGCTCATTCTCCGAGCTTTGAACGTTCAAGATTGGCGCTGCTGTTGCCATTTCATCCTCCTTTGTGTAGTGGGAACTCTTCAGATCGCCTCTTCAACATCTCCATTTGCTTCTCGCGGGCGGCGTGAGTAGAATGCCTAACCATGAGACACACTTGCCTGCAAGTACTAACCGGATTGTTTTTGACGGGGGTAGTGATGGCCGCCGCGCAAACCGCCAAGTTTGAGAAAGTCGGCAGCATCGAAAGGCTCGACCCCGCGGTCGATGCGATCCTGCCAGCGGACGCCGCGATCGAAAAAATAGGGGACGACTGCAAGTGGACCGAGGGCCCCATCTGGGTGCGCGGTGGATACCTCCTCTTCGCCGACATCCCCAACAACTGCATCATGAAGTGGACCCCCGATGGTCGGCTCAGCGTGTTCATGCAGCCGAGCGGCTATACGGGAGCCGAGCCGTTCAAGGGCATTGAACCGGGATCAAACGGAATGACGATGGATGCGAGGGGCAGGGTCACAGTCGCCGGGCACGCCGCGCGCAACGTCTGGCGGTTCGAGTCGCTGAAGAGCAGCGCCCCGCATAGCGGTTTTAAGGTCACCGTGCTCGCCGACAAGTATCAGGGCAAACGACTGAACAGCCCCAACGATCTAGTTTACAAGTCGGACGGCTCGCTCTACTTCACCGACCCGCCTTATGGCCTGGAGACGCAGGCTGATAATGATCCGAAGAAAGAGCTGACGTTCAACGGAGTTTTCCGGGTTCGCGATGCGGTCTCCCACCCGCCCGGCGCGGCTCCCGATCCGGGCACGGTGGATCTGCTGATCAGCGACTTGACGCGGCCTAACGGGATCGCCTTTTCGCCGGATGAGAAGGTTCTCTATATTGCAGTCTCCGACCCGCAGCGAAAGGTCTGGATGCGCTACGACGTGCGTCCGGACGGGACCGTGACCAACGGGAAAGTCCTGCTGGACTCGACGTCGTCGCCTGGAGAAGGAGGACCCGACGGTATCAAGGTCGACCGCAAGGGGAACATTTATGGGGCCGGACCCGGCGGGGTCTGGATCTTCACCCCCGAGGGCAAGCACCTCGCTACCCTCAGAATCGGGGAGAAAGTCGCGAACTGTAACTGGGGCGACGCGGACGCCAAAACCTTGTACGTTACCGCCAGCACCAGCGTTTACCGGATTCGGATGAAGATCGCCGGCATCCGGCCATAGAGGAATCAAAGAGTCCAAGGTCGAAGGTCGAGAGTGAAAAAGCGGGTTCAGACCTCTGATTTCGAGGGTGGCATGACGGTAAGCGGCCCATCCAGATCTCGCATGACGCGTCGCCGGGGCGCTGGTGGGTTCTCCTGGTACTGGTAAACGCCCGGTGTCGAGGCGCTGATAAACTTCCCCGACGCCATCTGGCGCAGTGTCTTGACCTGCTCTGCCGCGGATCGTGATACCGGCACAATATATCGAGAGGCGTGAGCGAGAGACATTCCCAAGCGGTGCGCCTTGCGGCAGCATTCCTTAATTTCAGCCCCTGTCCAGCCTTCGTCGTCCGGCAACTCACCTGAGACACCGTACTTCTTGAGGTAAATCTGCCAGATAATCTCGCGTTCTTCTTCAGTGGGCAGGTCGAAGAAGAATGTGCCCAGCGTGAAGCGCCTCCGCAGTTCTGGGGGAAGGCTTGCGATGGAATTACACGTCGCGATGAAGAGCATGCGGCCTTGTGAGACGGCATCAATGATCTTGAGGGCAGTGCGCAGCCGGTCAGTAGAGGCACCTACCAGCGAGCTTTCCATCGCGGCCAGATCGAATGCAATCGTTGGAATGCCCGCCGTATTACCGGTGGCTTTGGCTATGGCGCTCTTTGCCGCGCCGGGTGGACCAATCAGCACCACGCCATCCGCCTCACGATCCTGCATGTAGGTCAAGATCGTCCCCGTCATTTCCGTCTTGACGCCAGAGAGGTCGGTGCCCGTTCCCGCGAACGCCTTCTCGATCTCATCAATGAAAACGATGACGCGCGGAGAATCGACTCCTGCGAGCACTGCACGCAGGAAACCCTTGACGTTCTCGACTCCGCCAATGTCCTCAAAGGTCTCACCACCTCGCCAGACCGAAAGGCCTGGCGTCTGTTCGATGATCTGCCGCTTGCGTTCCCACAAATCTTCTGTGTCCAGCTCGCGCTTCACCAGGGACATCGCTAACGCCTGTTCTGCTGGGAATGCAGCCAGGCCAACCAGGGCGTCTACCGCCTTGTCGATCACCTGGCGCTCGGGCTCATCCAGCTTGGCCGAATTGAAAGTCTCCCGAACGATCTGCTCCAGGTGAGTGGCGGAGGGTAGAGGTTCATCAACGACGAGGACATCCTGTGCCAACTCAGGTGGCAATGTCGCGCCGGGAACTGTCAGCAGGACCAGCATTCGTCCTGTCGCCTTGAACGAGTCTCGCAAGTTCCAGATCCCCTGCATCACTCCAGGTTCGTTCCAGAACCGATGGGCATTGGAGTAAAACAGGAGTCCGTCTTCGCAGAGTTGCTGGGCGAGAAACAGGGCTTCGGCTGGTCCGACAGTTTCAGGCTGGCGATCACCTAACACGCGTGCCAGTTGCTCGCCGATGTCCTTGCCGATTCCAAAGAGGCCGCGGATGACATCCCAGCCGAGCAAGGGTGGAAGTTCACGGCCTTGCTTCAGGGTCTCCATGAGCAACTGCGTCGTGCTGGCCGGGTCTGCTGTGCGGACTGCCACGAGCGGAGTCGAGACACAGCGAGCGGCGCGAAATGCCGACACAAACTCTTCCATAGATCGAATCATTTTCTGTGCTCCTTTCTGAATTACAGGGAAGGCAATCGAGGAAGGTAGGGGTCTTTACCAGGGCAAGCCGAGAATGGGGAATCCAGTAACTTCCGCTCGCCCGTCTGGATGGACAATTACTTCAACCGACTGCGGACCGTAATCCTTCACGCCGTAGCGGGTCGTCAGCATACGCAACGCTTGACTGCGGCTTGTCCGCAGCGGCAAACCGCTCGGCTGAGTTTCATTGAAACGTCCGAGGACAGCGAAATCGAGGTGTGCCCGGATCTCTTCCCAGAGTCGGCGGAGGTCCGCTTCAGAGTAATCGCGGCCCCATATCGAATATCGCCCCAAAACAAGTTCCCATTCCCCGTAGCCGCTGAACAGACCAAAGCTCAAGCTGGGCACTTGCTGGCGCAGGGTCTGGATCAATTCCAGCAGGGCAAGCGCTTGCTGCATAGGTTCGCCACCTGAAAAGGTGACGCCTTCTGTCCCATGTTCTTGGTGTGCTTGAAGCACTCGTTCGGCCACGGCTTGAATCGTGACGTCGGCACCACTAAAAGAGTGGCTGTCCGGGTTAAAGCAATTCTGACAGGCGAGTGTACATCCTTGGAAGAACACGACGGAGCGCAGGCCTGGTCCATTAGCTCGACTGGCGGGAATAAATGAGTGAAGCAACATGGCAAGCCTCCTTCAGCGTTGGGACTTCTCTTGCTGGACTTGTTGGCCCGTGAAATAGGCCGGCTTCTTCCTCTCATTGCTCAGCCGGTCACCGCCGCGGAAGTCGTCAAACACCTTCTCACAGGTTCTGCCAGCGAAACCTTCCAGGTCCAATGTGGAATGTCCCTGCTCGTCAATGGTGATCGTGATGGTCTGATCCTGCATGGTGGCTCACCTCCGCACGGCAAATTGCAGCCGCACCTGCTGACCTTCCTTGGTCTGGATCACTTCACGCCTCTTCAGGATGTAACCCTTGGATCGCGCCACGGCCAAGGTCTGCTTCTCTTTGTAGAGCTGCTGAACACGACCAAGCCATCTGGTTCCGTAGCCGTGGTACCCGTCGAGTTCGTCTTTAATCATGGTGAGCTGACCGTCCGGCTGACGTGCGAATCCAATATCACCGTAGGCCCCGCGCAGGTACTGGCGCCGGATAACAATGTTCGCGGCCTTCGCCTCCTGCTCCGAGTAGTACGAGTTCAGTTGTGCGCCCTGGGGATGGACCTCAACCTCGTAGCCCATCTCCTTCAGAGCCTTCACGAGGTATTTCTCCTCGCGCAAGACCGTCTGAGTCAAACCGTATTTCGACATTCGATACCTCCTTCTTTTGCCCATGTGAGTCGTGTTGGACTGGTCGCGGGCAGCCCACAGCCGCCCGAATCATGTCTCTCGTGCAGCCGGCCTAGCAGATGTACTTGCGAGGGTCCTCGATCGAGATCGAGAGGTTATCTCCGCTGCGGTCGTGCCCCTCTTCGGCGCAGGATGGGCAACGGGTCACGTTGTTGTGCCCCACGGTGCGGAGCTTGTGTTGATGTGCTCCAGGATCCGGAATTCTGGCCCACGAACGTGTCTCCTTATCTCCGGTTCAGCCTTCGGCTCTGGTGGAGCGAACTGAGGTGGGATAGCCTTCCCCGCAATCAATCGGGCAAGCTGGTCACCTGTCATCTTGGGAAGCGAATTCAGGTAACACATCTGCTTCTCAAGATCTTCTCCGGCACCGTCAAACCAGAAGCGTTGAGCTGCGCCCCGGTGAATGCCCAAGGGTCCTCGGATGGCATTGCCGTACCTGCCGGGATTAAGGTAGTCCTGCTTGGGGAAGATCTCGATTCCTTCCCACTGCCTGCCTCCCTTGACCGGGATACCCAACCGCAGGGCAAGACTGCAAACGTAGATGCGGCAGTCCCGCGCTGGTAGTGGCTCCGCCGGGAATATCCAGAGATGTGCGCCCCGATGGCTTTTCTCAAGTGCCGACTCCACCCCATCTTGCCTGAGGTAGAAGCTGAGCTTGAGGAGATCCGTGAGAGCATCCTCATAGTCCGCGTCAATGGCCACCCACTTTGAGCACTGGGTGGCGGGGTTGACCGAGTAGAGGCCGATAGTGATTTCGCCCTCCAGGTGGCGGCGGATTGTGTCCAGCGTCAGGCTGAGCCCCTGGCCGGTTTTCTTGTCCTTGGGACGGTAGTAGTAATGCCGGGCGCTTTGCGGGTGCGGCCGGTTGGACTGGAGGGTGTAGGCCCGGCGGTTGACGAAGAGGTGGAGGTAATCCGCCACCACGCTGGCCGGCGCTTTGAGACGAAGCATCCGCATTCTCTCCTCCCTGAAGTGGGGTTGAGGGGACTGCTGCTTCATGTTGGTGGTGAAATGCTGGGGGTTTTCTATCACATGGGCCGGTTGGTCGTAATCACGACCGAAATGCTCGCTACGTTACATGGTGGGGCAGAGATTACAGAGAACGGTGAATGCAGTTCTGACCGTCAGATCACAGGTCACGGGGAAAGGCCAACGGTCGATCAAGGTGCAAATAACAGTGGCCACCAATTGGGCCTTTGGCACGTGGACCTCCGGGAAGGTCCGTGCCAGCAAGTAAATTCTGCGCTATCCTTTCTCCATGGACCCGAATGATGCTCTCGCCATGGCCAACCAAATCCTGGACGAAGAACGGCGGTCACCCTCCATCTCGTACAAAGATACATTTGAAGACAGGGCCGACGTCGTAGGCATCATGGTGGTCCTGTATGGACCGCTGTATATGAATTCGCTTCGCTCTCGTCGTCCACGAGAGATTCAAGAGGACCCAAATCGGTTTAGTTTTAAGAGCAAGAACTACAACTTACTTCTGGCACTAGTTCTTCGCCTAGCGGAAGATGACAGACAGCAGTTTATTCGCAAAGTCCTGATCCGCTTGGTTCAGCAACCAGGCTGCAAAAAGGGGTCGGAATATGGGCACTTCCCCTCCTGGAACTATCTCACGTCGGAGTTGCCCCTTATAGCCGAGTTCGGAATTCGCAACGGAGCCACGCAATTTCTTCTTAATATGTTGGGTGAAGCTAGGCCGTTACCTGGGCACGCAATCCTTCTGCGACAACTGGAGGACATGATTGCCCTAAACTTCACGGTACTGGGGGACGCAGAATATGTTGCCTGCTCTCTCTCAGTTGCCAACTTCGCTGCGACTTCGAAACGCCTACTTGAAGACTATGAAAAGCAACGAATCACCACAGTGCAATTTCCAGGGCTCGGGTCATTAGATATGCGCCCCGTGCTCCTAGAGATTATCGATGCCGCAGGAGGGATCCAGGTACAATGTGAGAAGGCTCGTTACCTCTACCTTAAGGGGTACCTTGAAGAGGGGCTCAATCTCGAGACAAACCAAGATAAGGATCACGTTGAACACTACCTGCAACAGTTCGGGTTCAGCAAGACTCTTGTCGAGTGTCTGAATAAAGCAGACCAGCTCTACCATGGGGCTGCCGATGCCTTCGAACTCAAGAGTAGCATGGCACACTTGCGGAGCTTTATGGAAAACCTACACATCGAGGCAGGGCCATCTCTCCAAAAGATAACGGGAGTGCCATTTACACCGGGTTGGGGGCCGAGCGTTCACTACCTGCTCCAGACAGGTACGTTCTCTGGAGCGGAAGAACAATTCGCCGTGAGCCTGTTCCGCCTGATCAGCGACGAGGCGGTGCATCCACTTGTTGCAGAAAGGGAATACGCTCGGCTCACCCGAAACGTGGTAATCGAATACGCTTTGTTGTTCCTCCGGAAATTAGAGAAACTCGGTGTGCATAGGCGATAACCGCACTCGGTGACAGCGGGTATGGGTGGCAGGTAGCCAGGGCAGCTCTAAGCGGTTCTCCTTTTGATGGTGGAGGCAGAGCTGGGTGAGCAGTAAGCAGGACGGCATTAGGCAGAAAGCAGTCGGCAGGATCAGGCAGGTTCCCGCGCAGACGAAAGAAGCTCTCGGTCAGCGAGTTGTACCGGCGACTGCCGACGCCATGACTTCCGTGGCCGCTCGCAACTTCGGAGTATCGGCCTCCGTCATGCGACCGACATCTCCGTATTTGAAGGTGCCACCACTTGCCCACTCCACCACTTCGCCGATCGCTTGCTTCTTGGTTGTGGCAACGCGCCGTGCCGCAGTCAGGAACTCGTTGCGAAGCTGATTGAATCCCGAACTTGTAGCCGACCCGTTGCCATTGTTGTTGGCAGGCGGTGAGGCAGCAGCGTCGGTGGGAGGCTTGGCGGATCCGTTCCCGCCATTCGGGACAGAGCTGCTCTCAGGGAGCGAAGGTTTCGTCACCGGCTGCGCCACGGTAGCAGCGGGGAGCATATCAGAAGGAGAACCTGGTATGACGCCTTCGCTAGCCGAGGAACCGTTCACCATCGGTGGATAGAATTCCGCTGCAATCTCCTGCGACTGGTCTTGCTCATCCTCTACCACCTCCAAGACCTTGCCACCCGAGCCGAGCAGCTTTCGAGTCTCAGCGAACAGCCGTGCGTTCTCAGTCAAGTTTGCAATGAGTTTCCGCATGTCGTCACCTTCAACCTCTAGACTCAGCGCCCAGATGGATGAAGTCTTCTTCCTCTTCTCCTTGCGGTCGAAGTACGTGGCCTCTTCCGGGCGAACCGTCAGCTTGGCGGTGATGCCGGCCAAGCGACCACCAGTGAAGGTCTGGATTTCCTGCAAGGCGGAGTGAATCTGGCGGATGGATCGGTAAGAGCACGTGTGGATGCGGCAGACACTCCCTAGCCGCGGGAAGTCCGCCAGCACGAAGCGCAGGTCCCCACCTGGTTTGCACTGCCCGCTGGCAATCTCCGGGCATCCGCTGCCGCAAAGTAGTCCATGGCTGTCCGCCAGGCTTCTCAGCCGTGCGCCTGGTAGCCGAGACGCCGTCACCCCAGCACTTCCGCTCGATGGCCGTCCACCAAGCGTAGGAGCTGGGAAAGACGTTCTCGATATCGTCGTCGATCAGCATAATGTGGAGTTCACGGCACTGCTCGCCATAATGCCGGGTCAACTCCGGATCGGCTTCCCACTCAACCCGGTTGGCCGACTTCTTCTTGCGCAGGAAGACGAAGTGGTCGAGCTTGGTGGGATGGTTGCGATCTCCATTGGGTGGCAGGCCGATGGAGACTTTGGTGGATACGGACAGCCGCTGGACGACACGGCCGTCTTGGTCGTGCGTGACACCAATAATCATGGGGATTCCTCCTCTTCAAATAGGGTTTAGCCGACGCTCCGCATCGGATGAACAGAGGCAGCGGTTGGTGAATACGGATGGTAGACTCGTGAAACACTCCCTGTATTATTGACTGCCAGATGGCGCGCTGGCGGCAGGAGTACAATATTTCGGTTGCGAACGAGCCGGGGCGTGTGTTCTGCTGTGGTCCAGGATGTCCAAATGGAAATCCTGGCTAAGACGCATGAGTGCAAAAGCAACTATGCCCTTGATGCAAGCAGCGACAAGAGACCGATCCCGGAGCTGGGCGCTCTGTGCGCCGTACCCTACTTTAGTCCAAACGTGGTGCTGCCGACTGTGGCACCCGACCCAGGCCCCGGGCAACAACTATGATGGTCAGATGAGCGCAGATCCGCGTCATGAGACGCTTGTCCGGACTTGGACCTGGTACCTCGTTCGGTTTGTTTTGTCGGCAATGCTGCTTTGCCAGGCACAAGGCTATGCACAATTAGGACCGCAGCCGCCATGCGGAAAGGAATCTGTTCCGCTCTATCCTGGTCTGGATAACTCGGCCATCGTGAAGTTGTGGAGCACGTCTGATTTCGGCCGCGACTGGAGACCGCCCGCGTGCACCGGTTGGGCTCAGGTGGGCTTTACAACGTTGGTAACCATAGTCGCGCGATTTCGGCACACTTCGGAAGCTGAGGGCTTGCTTCGCCACATCGGGGCAATTTCAGAACTCGCGGGCATGCGCTACTGGTCGACCACTCACCAGCAATGGGAAACACTAATTGTGGATGCCCACGCTCTGACCGGCTCGCAGACTGGTCAACGCCGCGGAGACTTTTTACCCGATGAGATGAAGGAGGGCACGGTACTCTACTATGAACAGGTCGATAACCGTTCTGGCAAAGAGGTCTACCGAATGCATATTGCTGAGGCTTCGGCGGACCGGCTCGTCATCGATGTCGAGAATGTCAGCACGATTCGCTATCTCTTCATAACCCTCTTCCACCCGGGCGAGATGCAGTCGATCTACTTTCTGGATCGCGAATCGGAAAAGGTCTGGCGATATTACAGCATCATGCGCACAGGAAAGAACGCGAACCGGCTGATCACGGGAAATGAGTCTTCCGAGGTCAACCGGGCGGTTGCGTTCTATCGCTACCTAGTCGGAATTCCCACCGACCAGGAGCCGCCGGCGGCGCGATGAAGGCAAGAGTCGGTAGCTCTCGCAGCTTTGCTCACAGATACGCCCCTAGTTCGACCGACGCGCTGATTCGGAATGCGGGGTCGCGGGGCGCGAGGAGGTTCCGGTTTTCACTCAGCTTACCTCCTCCATCCTGCTGAGCTCTTCAGCCGAAACATCATCGGCCGACTCTCGTCCGGGTCTGTCGACCCAGCCAGGCTTTCGCTGTACAGCAGCAGCCCCTGCTCGGACTTGCTTGGGTGAAAGCGCACGAACACTCCTGCCCGGATTGCACCGCTCTCATTTACCGTCAAAGCTCTTACTTCTGCGATCTGACCCGTCAGCACCCCACGATGCTCCCAAATCCACCGTCGCTGTTCATTGGTCAACTGGAAGGAACCAATCTCGCTCTCTACACCGGTCGGTCCTTCTACAACCATGGCTCCCAGGCTGCCCGCGAACTTCCCCGCGCCTTGGATGCAACGGATGACTCTTACATCGAGGGTGTCATTCGCTTTGACCTTGAACCATTGGTCTCGGGAGTCCTGGTACTTCACGACCACGCCTTCGCTCCAGGGCAGGCCGCGGGGATCGTGGATGATGGCGCGATAGAACTCCACAGGGTCACCGCCCTCGGGCATGGCGGGGACAATATGGAGATGCCTGTTGAATAGACGAATCTCCGCGATCACGGCTTCATAGAGTTCACGCCGTTCTCCATAAGGCATCTGGCTCACGTCCCTGCCCTTGAACTGCGCGATGTCCCAAGCATAGAACTCGACTGGGCCTTTCTCTTGCTGAATCTTGATTGACTTCTCAGGCAAGGCATTCAGGATTCCGCCCACTCGGGCGGCTCCGTCGGCATGATGAAGCTCACCCTGCAGCACGGTTCCTTCCTGCTCAGGGCCTGGGAACAGCTTGCGAGCCAGCCATACAGGAGAGCGATTGCGGAGGTCTTCTATGGCCGGGAGCTTATCGTAGTAAGACTCTCCTTCCGGCCGATGGCTGCGATAAACAGCCCGCAGGTTGTGGATAGCCATGTTCGAGAGGGCTCCATCATCTTTCCATTCGACACTCACCGGGCGAGTGGAGTCGGAGAGGGTCTTGAGGAACTCCGGTGGCTTCAGGTGAATATCGGGCTTCGCCACCAGAACAGAATTGTCCTTCAGGTGGACAACCAGATACCGGTTCTTCTCGAAGGCCTGCCGGAAGGCATAGCGTCCCTTGAGGACACCGTCTGGAATGTTGACTTCGAAGGATTCCGTGTGCGGATCAACTCCTTCGGCAACGAAGTCATAGTGGAAGCCTGCCTTCTCGGCCTCGTGTTCGTGAACATTGATCTTCCCAAGCTGGCGGCTTCCGCCGACCTTGATGGCGCCCGTACCAGAGTAGATGAGCCTCTTTTCGCCCTTTCCGTAGCCTTCCTTGATGATCCCGTCGAAGTCATCCACGGAGTGAGGCTCATTCTCAACCGCCATGGTTTTGGGCCGCTGATCGGTGGGCAGACCTTTCTTCAGTGTGAACTTGGCGTATTCCTTCCCAGTCCGCGGTCCTGCCAGCAGAGCGCCATCCACTGCTTTCTTCTGCAAGGCACGATTCAAGGCCAGTTGCCGGATTCCGAGTGGCTGGGGTGTACCCAGAAGTACCTTCGCCCTGCCGAGAGCAAGTCCGAACAGCAGCCTTCCAGCTTCATGAACGAGTGTTTCTCCCACGCTGAGAGCCAGGTTCGCCAGACGATTCATCTTTGACCTCGATGAGGGTGGGGAGTGAAAATCTACGCCGCTTGAGTAGGCGTACTATTTCAAGGAAGAATCGATTGGAAAGAAAAGAGCGACGCAGCCGCGACACATCGTTGGAATACAGCACCGTCGACGGGGTGGCCAGTGAAGCAGCAGACACGAAGGCGGAGGTCTGCGCTACGGCTGCTGCAGGCCTAAACCGTTCCAAAACCAGTCGCCGGGGTGTACACTCGTGACTAGTAAGGATTGTGTGAGGTGGCTATGCCCGCTGATTTCGAGACTGCTGAATCCAACCTTGCGAATCTACGGGACTGGGTGAAAGAACACGTTGGGGACAAAAATCGGAACGAAGCTGACACCCGTCTCCACCTAATAAACAGATTGATATTCGAGTGTTTGGGGTGGGAGTATGAGGACTGCTCTTGTGAGGAAAGGTACGGGGGCACTTACACCGATTACTCCCTTGGCAGACCGGCGAGGGCGCTAATTGTGGAAGCAAAGAAAGAGGGAGTATATTTTGAGCTTCCCGCGGGTTTCGACAAGCGGGTCTGCCACCTGAGGACCGTTATGGAGGCAGATGGGAAAATCGACGAAGCCATTCGTCAGGCCCTCGGTTATTGCCAAGAGCGAGGTGTCTCGGTCGGCGCGGTTTGCAACGGTCACCAAATGGTCGCATTCCTAGGAAGTCGGGATGACGGCGTACCTCCTCTAGAGGGGCTCGCCCTAGTCTTCACTTCACTAGAGGAAATGTCCGCTGACTTCAGGGGCCTCTGGCAGAACCTGTCCAAGGCAGGACTTGCAGCTCACAACATCCATATCACCTTAAGGTCGCACCTTGTTGCTCCGCCTCCAGAAAAGGTCGCAGGACGTCTCCCAGATTATCCCGGCTTCAAGAATCGGAACGCCTTTCAAACCGAACTCAAGATATTAGGTGAGCTGTTTATCGAAGACATTGCCCAAACCCCTCAGAAAGAAGAAGAGTTCCTAAGAGAATGCTATTGTCCGAGTGGGGCACTCTCCCAATACGCCTTGATCAGCAAACAGATTCTCCAATCACGGTACTCCACATTGCTCCAACAGGAGGTTGAGGTACCGCACCTCACACCCGCTCAACAGAGGAATGGCATCGCACGGGAGTTGATCACCGACATGATGGCGGCGGGGCTCAAGCGAAGACCGATAATCGTGCTCGGCGACGTTGGAGTAGGCAAAACCACATTCATTCGTCATTTTATCCGGGTCGAAGCCAAAGATATCTTAGAAAAGGCCGTCGTCCTTTATGTGGATTTTGGGAAGGAGCCTGCGCTCGCCGAGGACCTACAGGCTTTCGTGCTTCGCAGATGCGAAGCCCAGCTTCGAGAAACTTACGGGGTTGATGTAGACGAGGCGGACTTCCTCCGTGGTGTGTATCACGGCCAACTTCTCCGCTTCTCCAGAGGAATATATTCCGAACTACGAAAAAACGACGAAAAAGCTTTCGCCTCAAAAGAAATAGAATATCTGGAGGGGAGGCTTCGGGACCGTTCTGCCCACCTGCGAGCGTGTCTTGAGCACATTTCGAAGGCTCGGAAACAGCAGATTGTTATCTTTCTAGATAACGTGGATCAAAGGCCTTTTGAATTCCAAGACCAAGTCTTCCTGATAGGCCAGAGCCTTGCTGAGACGTGGCCGACCACAGTGTTCATTTCTCTGCGACCAGCAACATTCTTTCACTCCCGCGTAAAGGGCTCTTTGTCGGCTTACCAACCCCGGGTCTTTACGGTTGCACCTCCTCGGATTGACTTGGTCATCATAAAACGGATGAGGTTCGCACGAGCACAACTCAGCCAGACAGGACGGCTAGATAGTTTCCCCAAGGCCCTGGCTCTAACTTCGCAGACTCTTGAACGATATGTGGGTGTGCTCCTCAATTCCTTTGAGACCAACAGAGACCTTGTTACGTTCATTGACAACCTCAGTGGCGGAAACGTGCGTACAGCACTGGATTTCATCAATGCCTTCGTAGGGAGCGGACATGTTGATGCATACAAAATTCTGTCGATTGAGGACACAGGCTCATACATCGTTCCGGTGCATGAGTTCTTGCGCGCTGTGATATTTGGCGACCACGAACATTACGACCCCGCCGCGTCGCCCCTCGCCAACCTTTTCGACATAACGCAGCCTGATGGCCGAGAACATTTTCTTCTGGCTAACATCCTATCCTACATTGAGCGGGTCGGATCGGTGGGTAGCGCGGAAGGATAAGTTGATGCTCAGAAACTTTACGACTTTGCCCAGGGGCTGGGTTTTTCAGTTAATCAAATAAAGTTTGCGCTCCATCGCGCGGAGTTGAAAAAGCTCCTTGAGCCTAGTCCGCGCTTTTCAGACTCTCAGACTTCCGGACAACTCAGAATCACGACTGTTGGAGCATACACCGCTCACGAGCTACCTCGGAAATTCACTTATGTTGACGCTGTGATAGTCGACACGCCTATAGTAGACGCGAAGATTAAAGCAAGAGTCGGTGATAGCAGAACCGTACACGAGAGACTCGCACGGTGCGAAGTGTTTCGGGCCTACCTTGACAACCAGTGGGAATCACTGGCTGACAAAAATGTCGCTTACGATTGGAAAAGCGTAAGTAGGGACTTGGGCGAAGACATCCGAAATATACTGAGCAAGATCTGATCCACACGTGTCAGCAAGGGTAGCGCAGATTTCCGCCTTTGAGATCGCGGTTCTTCCTCAGATTCGTTCTTTCGAATCCAAGGGCAAACTGGCAATCGTTAACCCGAATCGGCGCAGGGGGTGCGTCGCACTCATACCGCAATAGTCGTTCGCGCTGAACCATCGCCAGTCCGTTGTCTGGACTCGACGGGTAGCTGTGCTCATCGGCTCCTTGCACAGCCTTCACCAGCTTGTTTCTCTCGCGCTTGTCCATCCGGGCCATGACCTGGCCGGTCAGCAGGTCCACGGCGAACACACCCAACACGGCGACAGCTTCGAAGACCACCCCGGCCAGATGAGTGACGGCCAAGATGGAAGCGAAAGCCGCGCTGACCTGGATGATCTTGTTCTTAAACGGGCTGGTTAGCCAGATCACCACGTACATGAGAAGCAGAGCTGGAGCGTAGATGACCATGAGCACCACCAGCCCAGTGTCGATCACGGCCTTGTCGAGTCTCCAGAGCGGGGACTTGCGGGGATAGCTCCGCGAGTTCTTCCAGAAGGCCAAGCCCAAGAGGGCTGCCATCAAGGCAGCCCAGAAGAGCCGGTAACGGGTTACGAGTGACATACAGCCTCTCCTTTGACTTCTGTGAGAGTTGCGGCAACCAGCATCAGCGGGACAGTCTGCTAGGCCGCTTGTGCGGTGGTTGTCGCGGAAGTTGTGCCAGCTTCGCGGGCAGCAGTGAGTTCGGTGTGCAGCAGGTTCTTCGCCAGGCTTTGGACGTACTTCTTGGCGGGTGTGAAGCCAAGATCCCGGCCACTGAAGTAGCGGAGACCGAAGTAATAGGCGACCACGGCACAAACAACAGAGAGAACGATGATGAGATTCTTCATGATTCGATTGCCTCCTTGGGATTGAGTGGATAGTTTCTTGTCGGGGACGGAGATTGGGGACGGTCAGTGACTTTCCAGGTTCGATAGCCGGCACCAGATGGGCACGAAGAACGTGACCATGAGCAAGTTCACCAGGGTTCCGCCCAGAGCGAAGGTAACCCCGAGTGGGCTCGAGATGCCGTGCACGGAATAGTTGACCGCTTCGGTCAGGGTGATGGTGACGACCTTGTGAGCATTGATCCAGCGCAGCACGGTCTGGCGGGGATGGGCTTTCTTGAAGCCCACGAAATGGACCAGCTCATTGAGCTTGCCCAGCGTGGCCCAAACCATTCCCCAGAAGACCGCCCCGGCGGAGAATGAACTGGTGGCGGACGGTGTAAAGGTCATTCCTTGGCCTCCTCTTCCTGCCGTTTGCAGAACTCAGCGTAGCTTGCTCTGGAGTACGCAGCCAGCTGGTCACCGTAACGAACAGCCCATACGAAAGCCCAGGCCAGTAGGATTATCCATCCGCCTGGGATGATCCAGAGGATGGCAATGGACAGCAATCTCTTGCACAGGTTCCACTTCATGATGCCCTCCTGGTTGCGAGCTTACGCCTTAGTGGCGAACCTGGCAGTGCCAGGGATCGCATCAACTGGCGGAAGGCGTCATACATAACGACCTTACGAATTAGGATCGTTATGCCGTCCGCAAACTTGACCCGCAAGCGGTCCTGTTTGGTAACGGCCCTACGAGTTTGCTTGCGGACAAGGCCATCCAATATGGACTTCTTGTTTTCTGGCTTATGGTAGAACAACACCTTGCGGTTCAGTACGCTGTTCCGCCAGAAAGCCAAGCTCCACACCTTGACCGCTGCGTCCAAAACTAGAGCGATTTCTATACCGGTCATGGGTCCTCCTTAAGCGCCCAACAAGTGGGCGATAAAGTGGGCTATGCCTTCACCAAAGCCAATCAGAAAACTGATCAAGGCAGTTGCCACTACACAGAGACCTGCCACGATGAGTGTTAATGACTTCCTGCTGGTTGGAGGCCGCGGTGGCTGTACAGTAGCCAGCCTTTTAAGCACCGAAATAACCGGCAGCTTTGCTTTCACCAGTTCAACGTCCTCGCCGAAGGCATGGCAGTAGTTGTTCATTGCATCTTCAACCTGCCGGAATAGCAGTTGATATTCCCTCGAACCTGGCGGCAGGCCATTAGCTTCGTGGCCTTGCGCGGCTTCGGAGGCAGCGACAACGGCCCACCTCAGCCGGCGCCAGTGCCAGCTTTGCACTACGGACTCATAGAGACCGGCTCCAGGCCAGGAACGGGCGGGGGAACACGTACGTTCGGCATTCGGTTGGTTCATTGGCGAATCTTCGTTTCTGGTCGCTATGCGACCTGGTTGTTATAGGGAAAACTTGAAGTGGGTAGGAGGGTGAATTGGAAAGATTCAGTTTACACAGGAGGGCCGAGAGTCGGCACTGGGGAGGCATTGCTTTGCATCGCAGGAGCGCAGGTGTACAATCCTGCCGTGTCTGCGAATCGGCACGAAAGCGTCGCCATGAATCTCCGTATAAGAAGTGTGGTGCGTCGGGCGCTCCTGATTGGGTCCGGTGTGACCGTGCTGGTTTGCTCGGCTGCGTGGGGTTACCTCCTACACCAGAACCAACGCGCTGTCGCAAGGGCGCGACGGCTTTCCGTGTCCATTCAGAAGTTGAAAGTGGGCAGTTCCGATTATCACGCCACACAGGCCATTACGGCTGAGTTCGGAACGGTGCCATCGGGGAACCCTGATGACATGCTAGACTGCGGGGATGGGTATTTCGAGCATTGTATGTACTACATCCCCGTTAACAAAGGCTGGTTTCGCTTGCTGGTGAAACATCCAATGCTGACGCACTTCGGGCTAAGGGATTGGAATGGATGGGCACACATTGAGATTCTGCGAGGTGTGGTGGTCGAGTATTCGTTCAGCATTGAATATATGTTGAAAAAAGGCGCGTGGCGCGGATTTGGAGCGGAGGAATTGGGGGAGATTCCTACAGATCGAGCAGTACAAGCCGTTATCTCGACTACGTATTCCATAGAACGAAACGACCTGATGGGGTATCGCTCAGGTTTTGAACTGGAATCATCCCTTACGCCAGCGGCGAAGCCAGACGAACGCAAACGTGCGTGGCACTTCGAGTTCAGGTGCCTTGCGGAGCGCGATGGCTGCGGCGAAATCTGCGAGGTCATGCCAGACGCATGGCAGGACTTCTTCCGGGTGCGCGGTCACTTTGATGTCGAAAAATACGGTGAGGCTTATCGGTTCTGCACGATCCACTAGATCGCCATTCGCAAACTGCAACCCAATCCAATTGCCACCCTGACTCCACACCAACGATGCCCCATTACAGTGATGCAGAGTACGGTTTGTATGCGGCGCCAAACGACAAAGACTATCTGTTTTCAGACCACAAGCACGAGGTCTTGCGGCGCCGGGCTTAGCGCCATTTCAAAGGATTGTTCCTCGGGAATACCTGCGAAGAAGCAGCACTTCTCGCAAAGCCTGCCCCGCTTCGGTGGTGGGGCCTGGCCGAGATCACCCGGCTCAAGTTGAGCGGAGGCGCAGTCCGTACTGAAGTCCAGAATTCCTTCTCCCGGCAGTGAGCGATAGCGGGGGCAGTACTTACGAATTTCCTTGCGGGTTGCAAACACCATTGAGTGGAACTGTACTTCGATCGAGCGCTTCAACTCGCCCTCTGGCGTCTCGCGGAGTAATAGGGAAAAGGAATCGATCTTTCCGGCGAGCTTCACCAAATGGCTCGATCCGTTCCCTAGAATCTCAGGAAGTTTAACCACTGCAATCGTCTTTGGCATACGCACATCCTTTCCCGGGTTATTGCCCGGAGTTGAAAGTTGAGATTTGACACAGAAGAATAGTTAGCGCTTCGGCATTCCGAAATACGCAGGGGCCATGCGTGGTGATGGGGCACTAGCTGTTAAGGCCCTGCTGGACGATTGGCGCTTGCGTTTGCTACACTAACTTTGCTAAGGGCCTTAACCCAAGATGGAGGATGCATTTCTATGGCGAAAAAACAAGAGGAAGCGGGTCTCATCCTGAAACTGTACGAACTGCGCAGGGAAGACACGATGCGCAAAGCGCGCGACTGGTATTTTCGGGAGTTCAATCCGGAATCGATTGCTGACTTCACCGAAGCGATGTTTGGTGAGCATAGCGGTCATTTGCGGATGGTGGTGAGCTATTGGGACATGGCCGCAGCGCTCGTCAATGACGGAGCCATTAGCCTGGACCTTTTTACCAATACCAATGGCGAGCACATCGGCGTCTTCTCCAAAATCGAGCCGTTGCTTGGTGAAATCCGCAGTGCCTACGCACCCCAATTCGCGGTCAGCCTCGAAAAGTTGATTGACGCGACACCCGATGGTCGGAACCGCGCCGCAAAAGCTCGCGAACGCATGAAAGCGACCCGCGATCAGATGGCAGCGAAACAAGCGAAGACCGCCCAGCAGGGTTAGAGCTGAACGCGACGGCTCATACGCTTCCTTGGCTTCGGGCGTAGCCATATCCGCAAGACAGCTATGTCTCCTGCCCTCCCCAACATGCAGGTCCGCATGCGCTTCTGTCTTGACCAACTGTCTGCGCGAGGATGCTGCCCAACCCAATCTTCGCCTCTGAATTACGTCCCCCGGGAATCCCACCTGAGCTGGTGTTGCTTTCCAGGGGCCTGACCTTGCCACCGCAGCCAATCTTCGCGGTGGGGACCTGTCATCGTGACGTCCCACGCGAGGGGCATGTGGTGGACCGTGACAATCATGGCAGTGACGTATCCTTTGCTCCCAGAGTTGTTCGTTCACGAATCGGAACCACTTCGATGGAGAGAACGACCTCATGAAGTTCTGCATACTTCCTCCCGGCTCCCGGATCCTCGATAGCCTCGAATCCGGGAGCGCATGTTTTGATGATGGTTTGTGTCAACTGTAGGCGCCTTGCTCAGGCTTCACAGATAAACGCCAGTGTGTAGGCGCTATTGCTGGCAAGATGGCCATGCAGTTCCTGGGTAACAACTGGTATATATGCTTTCGCTATCCAGGCAAACTGCTCTTCCTGGCCATCCAGATAGACAGCCACTGCTGGTTCAGACAGACCATTCCTTACAAATGTGGTTCGTCTTACAATGGCTGCGCTACCGGCCTTGGCCTTCCACCTATCGAGTTCGCCCTGTGTAGCTGTCCCGTGGTTGATTTTATATTGCCATCCATTCACTACATCCAGAGATAGTACGTGTCTGGTCTGCGGCAAGGGATGCTGTCCAGCGGGTATCGGGACGTCCTTTATAGGGACATCCATTACAACCGTGGGTCGTGGAGGAGCGACGGGCTGGTCGTTCCCAACAAGCGGGCAGAGGACCTTGAGCGTGTACGGACCGCCTGAGACCAGCACTCCCGTGAGTTCACTCCTGACCAGGGGCAGATGCTCGCGAGAGATCCAGCCGAATGGCTCGGAGGTCCCTTCCAGGAACACCTCAGCACCGGGCTCGTCTTCCCGGCTCTGGGGATTGCGATAGGTGGCCGGCTTGATGGTCACTCCATTGCACACCTGGGCGCGGAAGGCCTTGAGTTCGGCCTCAATCGTCTGGCGGTCTTCCTGCTTGAGTCTCTCGTCTCTCAGCCTCTGCTCGAAGCCATTCGCGGCTAGGAGAGCTACAGCCGGTCCTTGAGGCGGACCCTCACTCGTGTCCTTCGTGACCACTAGGCCATGTTCCAGCCGATACTGGCCGTCGGGCAGGTCCACGATGCCGATCCAATTGGCAGGATTTGGTGTACTCCCCGCTATCCGCACCAAGGTGTCTTCCACGATGATGTCGAGATTCAGGTCGCCATAGTCAGCGCGTACTCGCTCGGACTCCCAGGTTAAGGGCACATAGCGGCGAGTCACTCCGGCAGCTCTGGCGATATCCAGCAGCCCATCCAGGGTATGTGGCCCACCCAGGATGCCATCCGCTACCGGCTTCACCGTGCCATCGGGATTGCGAGGTGGCTCCAGTGTCATCCCCCGGTCAAAGACCAGCTTGACCAGCTCCGCGTAGATCTCCAGATACATCCCGCTGGCCTTGATTCGGTTGTGGACCTCCTCCTCCGCATAGAGATAAGCAGCAATGCCGGCCTCCTGCTCGCTCGTGACCTTCCTGCCGCGATGGTCCTTGCCTGCCTTGAGGAATTCGGCTTTCTTAGCCTCCCGGGTGCGGTTATAGAACAGCCAGAAGTCCCGTGCGGCGGGTGCTGCCTCAAGGCGAGTTGGGAAGCTGCGGATCTCTGGTGGCACTCGCCAGCAACGTTTCCAGCTCTCCTTGTCGGCGAACGAGCGTGCCTTGTGGAAGAGTTCGATCCAGTCCTCCCTGGCCACGTCCATGGCCGTGGTGACGGGAATGGGTGCATTGCCGTTTTCGAGACGATCACGAGGGATGCGCCCCTGGCCCTGGTAGCCGCCCTGCCACCAGAACTTCGGAGCCACCGGGCAGGTATTGCGGAACTCCGTAATCACACCACTCGCCCAGTTAATCGAGCTCCCGTTCAGCTTGATGGCGTCGATGATCTCCTCCAGGCGTGAGGCCACCATGGGCATCCGGCTCCTGGGCAGCTCTTCCTCCATCCAGCGGATGGCCGCTGCCACCTGGGAGCTCGGCGGCATGCGCCGCAGCTCTGCCACGATGCTCTCGCGATTGAGCCAGAGCAGGTTGAACCAAGTGATGGCATTGACCACGTATCCGATGCCGGTCTGACCCCGCTTGGCGTCGTAGAGCATGCAGGTCACATAATAGTCGTCGTACTCCTGGATTTTGGGATGCCGGTCGAAGAGGGCATCACCATCGTCGATGACCTTTACTTCGGTGGGCGTAGCCACCACCCAGGGATACTCGGGCAGGGTCTTCCAGTGCTTCACGATCTCCGGGTCTAGCAGGGCCAGCACGGAATCGTCGAAGTCAGCACCGTTGAAGTTCTTGGCCATACCTGGGGTGCCCTCCGGACTGGCTGCGAAGCCAAGGTGCACGAACATGACGGCTCCGCGGTCGATCCCGGCAAAGCGCTGTAGCCTGCGGCCCCGCAGCTTGCCTGATTCCCTATGCGAAGCATTAGGGTTCCTGAGCGAGATGAACTCGCCCTCGAATCCGCCCAGATACACCGAGTCCACATTGGGCAATGTCGATCGCTCCCAGTGCGGCTAGCCCTGGTTGTCAAAGACAAACGGCTCGGGGAAGAGATACCTTCGCACAGCCGCTCCGGCCAGATCATTCGACTGGACCGTCATGAGGTCCTGGGGTTCCCGAAAGCGAATGCGGAAGCGATCGGGATCAGTGTTCTCGGGGGATTCCATCTGGGTGCGATAGAAGGCATCACGGCAGTTACGGAACTGCATCGCCGGCAAGCCTGCGGCATACATCCTCCAGAGTTTCCAGCCATTCTCGCTCATCACCGGATTGCCGTCCTCATCGCTCCAGCTTGAAGGGTTATAAAAGCCGATCTCCTCCTTGACGCGCTCGTCGTCCCGCATCAGGTCGAACACATCGCAGGCATACTCCTGGCAAAGATACCGGATCAGCTTGTGATCCCGTACCTTGGCCAGATCGAGGTTAGAGGCGGTTTGGACGTCCAGGTGGGCCGGGCCACCGTGGAGTTCATTGAGAACGCTGAGATAGATCTGGCCTTGCCAAGCTCGCAGTTCCTGCTTGACGTCCCAGACCACCAGGTCATGCTCAATATCCCAGATCAGGCAGTTCGCCTTGATCTGGCCGTTGGGCATAGCTCCGGTAATCTGGATCAGGTCCCCGATCTTAACCGGATGCCCGGTCAGGATAGCGCCGCCCCTGGGAGAGGCCAGCGCTGCTCCAGAAGTCCAGGCATCCGGCCAGCGATTGCCGGGATTGTAGGTGGCCACTTCAAAAGTGGTCTTGCCGTCGGCAAGCATCACGGTGTGGAGAAGATCCCACTGGTTGAGCTCGCGAGTTTCAACCAGCTCGCCGAACAGGCTGGTGAGGCCCCTGGCGACATCGCGCTTGATGCGCTTGGGGACACTGGGCTTCCCGGCCGGGATGTCGAACCCAAACAGATGACAGGCATCCCGGAACGGCATGGGCTCGCGCATAGCCACAGCATAGAAACCGTCGTCCCGGACCCAGGGAATGACCGTATACCAGACCCCGTCACCGGGAACCTCCAGGCCAGGCAGGACACCTGAGACCATGCAGAACGCCAGGTCAAACGACTTCGCATCGTTACCGAGGGCGATGCGGATGTACTCCACTCCAGCGTGCTCCAGGCGGGCAGACAGCTCCGAGACCCCGAAGTTCACCTTCGGATCAGGCTTCTCAGCAGGCTTGCAGGGGTGCCGGAAGCGCAGAGGGCGAGGGAGGCTTCTAGCCTCGATCACATGCCACCGCTGAAAGGGCTCAGCGGGAAACTGGTAGTGCAGATGTTGATAGTTCAAGACACCTCCTTTTGTCTGGTATGGGCCCAGACAGGCTTGGGATTAGTGTTCGCGTTTGGATCTCCTCTCGGACGAGAGGAGCTAAGGTGGGATTCCGGAATGCGGGGGAAAGTGGGATCCCCTTGCTCCCCGGCAGTGAGCCGAGGCTTTCCGGACTTACAACTAATTAGCTCTGCAGCCAGCGCAGAATGTGAGCGGTCTGGACGTCCTTGGCACGCTGAACGTCCTCACGAGTCCTGTGGATGCTCATGTGAAACTGCGCTTCAAGAGAAACCGGTGGAATTGGTGGTGGCAGTCGAGCTGCCCGCTCCATGGCGATCTGGTCGAGCATCCTGGCCAGCTCGTTACGATTCTCTTTTCGGGTTTCACGAGCGATCAAAGCACGCTCGGGTTGATATGTTCTCAAGGCACACCTCCGGTGTGATTAGGGAATTGGAGTGAATTGGAAAGAGTCTTGACTACGGCGAGTTAAGATCTAATGCGGGTGAGAAAGCGGTTGAACACTTACTTTGTGGTGCAGCAGTCGGTCAGCTTGGTGCCAACTTTAACCAAGGTCTTCCCGGTTGCCAGGGTCGCTTTCTGCGTCAGGTCAGAGACGCGAGGCAGAACGGTTGACTTGGTGTAATTGATTGTGGCGGCGGCAGCCTTGTCGGCTGCCGTGAGCCAATTACCAAACAAGCTTGTGAACATGCGATTTGTATCCATGTGTCCTCCCAGTACAGGCCCAGAGGGATCTCTCAATAGCGATGTTCGTGGAGGACCCGGGTGGGCTCGGAACGTTTGGGTAGGGTTCTACCCAGACGTCACCAGGTGCGCAGAGCTGTTTACCGATCCGGCCCTCGCGCGATACACACTTACCCCTCCCCCTGCCAGGGAGGATTTGGTTTTATGAGTGAAAGGACGATTTGGTCAGGTTTTGGCTAACAGATTAGCCTCGCGCGGGGACTTGCTTGACCTAAGTGTGTGTGCAGGGTGGTTTACTGGTACGACCGATGTTTCCACTATTCAGCGGTCAGGATGGGAAAACATCGTCGACATCGGCTGTCTGGGGTGTTCTGCCTGTAATCGATTTGTGCCTCAGTTGTGCCTCAGTTAAGCGCGAAAAGTGCCTAAACCAGCGGTATTTGTGGGCTCGACCGCTCTGTAAATTCAATGATTTAACTGCCCAACTGCCCGCGCCCACTAATTTCTAATCCGTGGGTCGGGGGTTCGAGTCCCTCCACGCCTGCCATCTTTTCAAGAACCTAGCGGGACACTTCATACCGTTGCCTCTTCATCGTTGGAACCTTTGTGGGTCACCTCGTGCCCCTCGGCGGGCGGCGCAAACATCGTTTTGAGATGTCTGCGATCAAGTAGGCGGTTCCTGCGCTTTCGAAGTTGGGCACTTCGCATCGCAGATCGGACTTTCGAATAGTGCAGCGAGGGAAAAGGGGAAAGTTCCGCCTCGGAGTGAGGACGCAGGGAAACTGGCTGGTTTGTCGCGCGAACAACTCAGAGACTTGTACCGGCATTACCTCTTCGAAGATTGCCTGCCCTTTATGGACAAGTACGCCATCGACCACCAGTACGGCGGCTTCATGTGCAATACCAACCGGGACGGCACAAATCTTACCGGTAACAAGGACGCGTGGTACGAGGGCCGAGGCATTTGGGTCTATTCTTTTCTGTACAACAACTTTCGCAGGAACGAAAAACATCTCGAAATAGCGCGCAAGTCCTTTCAGTTTTGGATCAGCGCGGCGGATCGAACAGTCACGTTCGAGCCGCATGCCACAAGGGTGGAGAATTACCACCATCCCAGGCACCTCATGCTAAGCCTGCTGACGATTGAGCGTATGATCCGCAGATGTGGTACTGCGCCGGCCCCTTCTCCTGAACCCACGTAGGAAGCAATCCGGACTATAGCTTTGGCATCTGGCCAATGCGGCCTCGCGTGTTACTTCCCTCCTGCTGTTGTCATCTCCTGCTTGCACGTCAACAGGCTATGAGAACATCTTTATCGATATACCTATCGCGGCGCCTGCCCCGGTCGCGCGACGCGGGATGGTCGCGGTAGGTGCGCCAGCCGCCAAGTAGTACGCCGTGGCAACTTTGGCGCGCAGGTGTAAAATGCGCATGGGGGAGGTGAAGTGGCGATTACCGCACGCCGCCGCGTTCACACACAACGGAGACCACATGGCAGACCGCAGCCTGAAGATCACAGAGTTTCTGGACGAAACCATTGTTCTCTTGAAACAACTCGACAGCTCGGCCATCCTTCGCGCCGAACAGATTCTGCTCCATTGCTACCATCGGCACGGGCGCGTTTACACGTTGGGAAACGGAGGTTCAGCTTCCACCGCCCAGCACTTTGCCTGCGACCTGGCCAAGTATGTTATTCCGGAAGGCGGTCGGCCGTTTGATGTACACTGCCTGACGGACAACATCGCCCTTTACACGGCTTGGGCCAATGATGCGGTGCGCGAGGACGTCTTCGTCAACCAACTTCGGGGTCTTCTAAACCCGGAAGATGTGCTCCTGGCCATCTCCGTGCACGGAGGCGCGGGGTTCTCCGCTGATCTGGTGCGGGCTGTCCGCTACGCGAACCAGGTGGGCGCAGCGACGGTTTCACTCGTGGGGTTTGATGGAGGCCTTCTGCATCGCGAATCCACGTGCTCCATTCGCGTGCCGATTGAATCCACGCCGCAAACGGAAGCTATCCACCTGGTGATCGAGCACCTCCTGATGAGCTTGATCCGCAACGCCCTCGCCAGCAACGAACCCGATGCCGCGTGAGGTTGTTTGCGCCGGATGTCCATGACTCTGTAGCACCAGGCGCCAACTTCATCGCGCGGCGCGAAGAAAAGCAGATCCTTCTCCCGCAAGGTGGGATCAGGATGGCATGTCATTCTGAGCGCAGCGAAGAATCTGCTTTTGGTTGCGGCTATGCCGCGCTGTGAGCGTGTGCGTGGGAGGAACTGCCAGTGGGAAAACGAGGAGTTAGAAATACACTCCTGCGACAAGGGATCGGACCCCGCTGCCTTCCCCTCATTTCCCCGCCCCCGAGGAAAACCGAAATGCTCGATGAAGGATTTTTTAGCACGGCGAATATCAGCATCGTTGGTAATATTAATCGAGACATTAAAATCAGCCCTATTCTCCCCGGCAGCCATCTCTTCGCGGATGGAGAGACCTCCGTCACCTCGGTCACGGAGACGGTAGGAGGCGGTGGCGCCAACAGCGCCCTTGCTGCCGTGGCGCTGGGGGCCCGCGTCGCCTTTCTCGGCAGGGTGGGAGCGGACTGGCTTGGTGACCGCCTCGAGCAAACACTAACCTCCCATGGCGTCTCGGCCTATCTGAAAAAGGTCTCCGGGTGCCCGACAGGGACTTCCGTTAATTTGACGTTCATAAGCGGCCACCGCCATTTTCTTAGTTCCCTTCCTAACAATGCTTCACTGGCTTTTGCGGATCTTGACCTTTCGGCGCTGAAGGGGTTTGACCACCTGTTGCGTGCTGACATATGGTTTTCGGATGCCATGCTGTACGGCGGCAATGAGAGGCTGTTCCGGCATGCCCACGAAGCCGGCATGAGGATTTCCATGGACCTCAACTGGGACCCGCAGTGGCAGGTGGGAAGTCCCGCTGAGGTGGAGAGGCGGAAGGAAGCTGTTCGCCTTGTCCTGCCGTTGGTTGATCTGGTGCACGGAAACATCCGGGAATTAAATGAATTTGCGGGTTCGAATGATTTGCAGCAATCCCTTCGCGCACTCGAAACCTGGGGGGTAGGGGCCGTGGTAGTGCACATGGGGGCGAAGGGCGCCGGTTATTATCGCCATGGATTATTGATCCTTGAAGAGTCCGTTCCAGCCAGGCGCCAGGTGAATACCACAGGGACAGGTGACGTGCTGAGTGTTTGCATGATGTTGCTCGACCAGGAAATGCGCAGCACCATCGGTGAAAAACTGCGCTTAGCCAATCTTATCGTGTCTCAATTCATCGCTGGCGAGCGCTCTTTGATCCCGGCGCTATGAGTCCAATGTCTTGCACAGAAATCGAAAAATTGTTATTGATTTCGTCACTTCAGTTGCTTGATTCTATAAGGGACGAACTGCGAGCAGGACACTCGGGAGTTGTTATTCGGGGAGGACGTGGCAGGGGCCGTTTGCTGGGAACTAATCTTCCGGCTGTTGAAAAGTCGGAGACGTCTAAAGAGTTGAGGTGTTCCAATGACGGACAGTGAGCTCCAGGAGCGTATGGATGAAGCTATTCACTTGATCCGAGAAGCAATCGAAGAGCGGGGCGGCTTGTTGGAGATGGAAAAGAAACCTGACTTCCGTTGGGTTGGTGTGGCCCGGCTTCCCGCCGGCAAGTTAATGCTGAGTACTCATAAGACGGGAAAGCAAGCAGCGCCGGGGGATGCGAAGTCGGTGATCGAAGCGTCGGCTGACCTGAGCATCGAGGGCCGCCTGATCGCGCGCATTTTGTTCCACTCAACAAAGACCGAAGTGGAACTTCCGGGTGGCACCCACAAGCCCTTCGGCCACGCCGGAATTGCCAGGGCCTTCGAGGCTCTTTAGGAGTTCCCTGGGGCGCCATCGGCGCGCGGCAACGGGCCTTCCAGTTGGATTTCAGCGAGGATGACCGTTATGTTGTCGGGGCCACCATTTTCATTGGCTTTCTTCACAAGGTTCCTGGCTTTTTGACCCGCGCTCGCAGGCTGCTCGAGGCAATCCACAATCTCGCTTGGCGAAACAACCTTATAGAGGCCATCACTGCACAACAACAGTACATCGCCAGGCTCCAAGTCGATAGCGCTCATGATGACTTCGATGTCCGGCTGCGCGCCCACGGCTTGCGTTAGCATTTCCTTGATCTGGCTGCTTACACGCTCGGAATCATCACCGCGGCTGCGGAGCAAATTGCCGATGGTCTGGTCCTGCGTTAAGAGAATCAGGCTCCCACCACGAAATAGGTAAGCGCGAGAATCACCGACCTGCGCAACGGTGGCCCGAGTCCCATTCAAGAGCGCCGCAGTCAACGTAGTCCCCATCGTCGAGCCTTCCGCACGCTGCTGTGAGTGGGTATAAACGCCCCGGTGAGCCGCCTCGACCGCCTTCCGGAGCGCCAGTGACAAATCGGGCGCCGTCGCTCCCGCCACGGGGAATTGAGCCGTCATCTCTTTCGCCAGGCTCTCAACGCACATCCGGCTTGCCACTTCGCCTGCAATGTGGCCGCCCATTCCATCGGCCACGGCCAGGAGCAAACCCGGCGGAGAAAATCCTAAGACGTTTTCCTCTCCGTTTTGCGGGGCAACACTGCCATCCAAGGCAAAGATCAGATGACTGTCTTCATTGTTCTTCCGCTTTTGGCCCGTATCGTTGAGCGGGGCGACAAGAGCGCAAAGGCGGACACCTGCATCGTCTTGGGTGCTCTCAGAGGTGGGTTGGGGGGAGTAAAACGGCACGCCTACGGTTCCCTCTTTACCGCAAAATCCTCAATTCTCACTCATGGAGGAGCCTGAACAATTACAGTTTATACGAAACCTTGGGAATTGCAAGCTTTTGTGAATTTCGGTAGTGACTCATTTTGAGGTAAGCCGTCTGAGAAGTCGGATTGCCAACTGAACGCAGAGGATGAGCAAGGCAAGAACAACCAGGAACATTCCAGCCCACCCGAGGATTTCTGCTGCGGGCGGGTTAGAGAAATCCACAATCCAGCCCGGAGGAGCGTTTCTACGAACTTGATATCCGTGCAAGGCTACCCAGCCAAGGCCTGCCGCAAACATCGTAGCACCCAACCCTGCCAGCAGCGGAATCGGGTGCTTTCTCATGGTGCTCCTATGATAGCACGTCGGACTGGAATCGAAAGTAAGTCACCACCTTCAGGGCAATCCCCTTGCCAAACCTCCGCAACCCAATTTCAAACTAGGACACTACCTGAATTTCGGTACGGGTGTCATTCGCGAGACTTGACCGCTCGAAGCCACAGTCATTCCCGCGGAAGCGGGAATCCACTCCACGAGTCTTCAGGAATAGGCTGTCTGAAGACTGGATTCCCGCTTTCGCGGGAATGACAGGCATTTCGAAATGAATCCCATTCCAAATGACACCATCACGTGAATTTCCCGTTTGACATTGATTGGAAACTCTTGCTAGCTTGGTACTGTATGAGGCGACTCCAACCGGTAATCTGGGCCAAGGGGACCTTTCTCACGCCCCAGCATCTGCAACTCCAGGACCGATTTTTCGAAAGTGTTTTGGAGTTCAAGTTAAGTGCCTTGAAGTTCTGCCCCTGGGGCTTTGCAGAGTTGCAGATCAACCATGAGGCTCTTTCCGCCGGCAGCTTATCGCTTTCGCGCGCGGTGGGGCTGTTTCCCGATGGCTTGGCATTTGAGATTC